>Ga0228536_1000471_pt1 | contig 73992 bp, 76 predicted proteins | sample SJ1Smetagenome_FD_168611 | JGI IMG/M metagenome (GOLD analysis project Ga0228536, IMG submission 168611) | Enriched culture of PCE-dechlorinating microbial communities from Ithaca, New York, USA - SJ1.S | ecosystem: Engineered > Modeled > Simulated communities (microbial... > Unclassified...
GACAGGGACAATACATCTCGAAAGTGCTGGATGGCGCGTCGTTTGTTGAAAAGAAATTCGGGACATACTATTCCGGCATACCGCATCACAATGTGGATGCTTATGTCAAATCCGATTACCGGTATGCGGTAGAGCATGTTTTTGAAGAACAAGTAGAAAGGTCCTTGTCGAGCCGTACCCGGATGTATGGAGATCAGCACCGTTCGGCTTTCTCATATTACGCATTGGCTGTGGGCAGAGGACACATGAAATATGTGGGAAATAAGGAGTCGAACCGGTTATCCCTTTATAGGGACAACCTCGAAGATCGCCTGAATAAGTATCATCCGGACCTGTTTTGCTTAAATGATAATCAGCGGGCCAGGGATAAAGATCGTGAAAAAGTGAAACCTTTCCTGGAAGGAGTATTCCCCGAAAAATCCTCTTTCGAAAAGTAATACTTAGTCCATTTACATTTTGATTTTGTCTTGCGCCAACTCTTTATTTTTATAAGGTACTTTTTTATGTAAGTTTGCACTGTTCTCTACCCTTGGTAGGGAGTCCACAAAGGTTTTGAACGTTGAACCCGAATCAACGTTTTTTTATTTATCCTCTCCAAAGTACACCTTATTCCTCTTAAAATTAGGTTCGGACAATATATTACTGGCATCTTCTTTCTCGAACGCAGTTACAAATCCCGCTTTCAATAAACCGGTAAAACGGATGATCACCACATAATTTCCCTTGACAATCGCAACTCTTCGGTCTTCATAATACTCTTCTCTCTGATTATCCCATTCTTTTTTCAGGATTGCGTTTCCATCCTGCAAAGTCGCCAAAAGAGTCAATCAGCAAGTACAAACGTACACCAATTGTTTTTAAAACTCAATTTTTGAATTGATCCTTTCTCCTTGAGCTTTTATTTTTCCTTATTTCACCGGTAGAATAGAACGCTTTTGTGTTTTCTACAAATAGAAAATGGGATGTCAGTCACGCAAACATGTTTGTGGCAGTTCATTGATGTTTTTTGTGGTGATTCATTGATGCTTTTTGCGGTACGAGGCAATTCATCTCGATCCGTTTTGGGTACAATCGGCACAAAAGGCTTATTGTTCTAATATACAATAGAATATATCTCTATGAAAATTGATTTTAACATTTAAAAACAAAGTTTTTGCCCCAAAAGTTTTTTATGAACAAAAACGGAACTAATTTTGTCCCCGTAAAAAAGGCTTTTAGCGAAAAGTCAACAGTAAAGAAACTTAGTTAAATGCGTGAAGCACAAGTAAGTTTGAGTATTAACTAAAATATTTTTTATGAAGTATGTGAACTTTTGCCTTGTAGCAATAATTTCGCTTCTTTTAATGTCGAGTTCTATCAAAACCGAAAAAACTTCCACAGGTTATTATCCCGGCGAACAGATTCCAAATATTGTTCTCAACGGATGGGAAGGACACCGTCTCGACCTAAGCGAATACAGGGGCAAAAAAGTAGTATTAAACTTTTGGGCAGCTTACGATGCCCAATCAAGAGCCAACAACGTTCAGCTGTATAATTACTTAAAAGAGACTGAGCCTGACGTTACCTTTCTATCGATCTCGTTTGACGAGAATAAAAATGTTTTTGAAAGGACTGCGCTCTTGGACAAGATTGATTTAAATTCGCAATTTTGCGATGAAACAGGGGCCAACTCGGAGATTTACAAGAAATTTCAGTTGAGGAAAGGCTTCAAAAATTACTTAATCGATGAAAACGGAGTTATTTTGGCAATAGACCTTTCGATTGAGAAATTAAAAAATCTGATTTAAGTAATTTGAATGTAATAAAAGTCAGGACGCTCAAAATAAACGTCCTGACTTTTTTCTTACTTTTTCTTGGCCTGATTAGCCACGGCATCCATCAGTTTTTTAATCTCTTCCGGATCGCCCAGAAAATAATCTTTCACCAGATTCATATTGTCGTCGAATTCAAAAACGTAGGGAACGGCTGTCGGCAGGTTCAAGCTAACGATATTTTCGTCGGAAATACCTTTCAGGTGTTTGATAATTCCACGCAAACTGTTTCCGTGAGCGGCAATGATTACCTCGTTGTATTTTTCTTTCATTTCAGGAACAACGGTATCGTTCCAGTAAGGAAGAATGCGGTCCACCGTATGGCACAACGCTTCGGTAAGAGGCAGGTCTTTTTCGTCAACTCCCTTATAACGTGGATCCATAAACGGAGAACGGGGATCGTCTTTTGCCAGTTCCGTTGGAGGAACATCGTAGCTTCTGCGCCAAATAAGTACCTGTTCATCTCCATACTTTTCAGCAGTTTCAGATTTGTTTAATCCTTGCAACATTCCGTAATGCTTTTCGTTGAGGCGCCACGTTTTTTCCACGGGAATCCAGTCCAAGTCCATCTCATCCAGTATGACATTCAAGGTTTTTACGGCTCTTTTCAGATACGATGTATAAGCTTTCTCGAAATGAAAACCTTCTTTTTTCAATAATTTTCCTGCTTTATGCGCTTCTTCCACACCTTTTTCAGATAAATCAACATCGGTCCATCCCGTAAACCGGTTTTCCTTGTTCCACACGCTTTCGCCGTGACGAATTAAAACTACTCTCTTCATTGTGTATAATTTATTTTACAGTTTATCGTTTTGAAGGGACAAAACTACTCAAAAAGGATGAATTTTCCGAATTTTCAATGTCCAATTTACATATAATGGTTCAAGTGTATAAAGGTTGATTTTCCTGCATTTTGTGAATTATTTTTATCTGTCCGATCAGTAAATAGAGAGATAGGAGCGATGCCAGGAAGTCTGAGACCGGCATTGCTATCCAGACACCGTTTAACCCGAAAAGCGTAGGGAAAATCAATAACCCGGGCACCAGGAAAATAATTTGGCGGCTTAAGCTTTGTATGATGGCTTTTTTCACCTGACCGATACTTTGAAAAAAATTTCCGGCAACAATTTGAAACCCCACCAGGGGAAATACAATTAAGCTCAACCGGATACCGTTTTCAGCAATTTCGAGGAGCGCCTGGTCGTTGGTAAACGCGCCGGCAAACTGACGGGGAAAAAACATGCCGATAATAAACCCGGCACATGTGACGATTGTGGCAATTTTAACGGCATAGTAAAATGTCTCTTTAACCCGTATAAAGTTCCTGGCGCCGTAGTTATACCCGATAATCGGCTGGGTGCCCTGGTTTAAGCCCACAACCGTCATAACGATAATCAACAACATGGAGTTGAGAATTCCGTATGCGCCCACGGCTAAATCGCCCCCGTATTTCAATAGAGAGGTGTTCAACAAGACGGCGACTCCTGATGCCGCCACCTGCATGAAAAAGGGCGAAAGCCCAATGGATACGATAGCAAGGACAATAGTTTTGTTGAGTCGTATATTTTCTTTTCGCAAGCGGATAAGGCTGTTTTCCTGTACGAAATGATGCATCACAAACAGCATCCCCACAAACATGGAGATAACCGTGGCCCAGGCCACACCCGCAATGCCGAGATTAAAAACGAAAATAAATATCGGGTCGAGGATAATGTTCAGCACAGCTCCTATCAGCATGGTTATCATCGCTTTTTTAGGATATCCCGATGCACGCATCATGTTGTTGAAGCTGTAACACAGGCTGATAAAAACATTTCCGACAAGAACGATCTGCAAATATTCCCGTGCGTAAGGCAGCGTGCTTTCCGTGGCCCCGAAAGCAATGAGGATAGGGTCAAGATAAATGTAGAAAAGCGTCATGACCACTGCGTTGAACAAAAGGATAAGCATAAGGGAATTACCCAGAATTTGTTCTGCCGTATGTTTCTTCTTTTCACCCAAACTGATAGAAATGCGGCTTGCAGCTCCTACGCCGACCAGCATTCCGAGTGCTGATGCCAGTATAGTGACCGGAAAAGTGATTGCTAATCCCGAAATGGCATACGCCCCCACACCTTGGCCGATAAAAATCCGGTCAACAATGTTGTAGAGCGAATTTACAAGGGTACCGATGATGGCAGGAATGGAATATTCCCAAACCAGAGAGCTTATTTTTTTAGTTTCGAGATTGAGTTCCTTGTCTGTGATTGATTTTTGCACAGTGAAAGCGCGGTTTAAAATTTTAATCGTCCGATGACTATTGATACAGCATTGCCTGTCCGTCTTATAACGGAATTTCTATGATTTATGTTCGAAGTGATTTTTATTCTTTATGCGTCATTACTTTCAACACAATCTTGTCGGTTTCCGCCATACCCTTGTTCCCTATGATGGCGAGGTTTTGAATGGTTTTGTCCACATCGTCGTTCACAATGCCTTCCTGCGACGTCACCACCCGGTTCTCTATCGCCATCAGGGCCGATAGCATCGCCGTGGATGTGCCGCTGGCAATTTTCAGTGCACAACTGGGTTTTGCTCCGTCGCAGATCATACCGGTTATGTTAGCGATCATATTTTTTACGGCGAATGTAACTTGCTCGTAATTTCCACCCATCAGGTATGTTATACCGCAACTGGAACCTGCCGATGCCACCACACACCCGCATAATGCCGATAGCCTGCCCAGGTGTTGTTTGATGTAAATAACCGATAGGTTGCTGAGAATCAGCGCTCTGATAAGGCTTTCCTCATTGCTGCCGACGTCTTCGGCGTACGTTAGCACGGGAAGCGTGGCGGCTACCCCCTGATTGCCGCTTCCCGAGTTACTCATTACCGGGATTAGGGCGCCGTCCATCCTTGCATCACACGCGCCTGCTGTTGCCGAGATCATATGGCTGTGAGGGTTTTCTCCGAAGATGGCTTTTCCCCTCTCACCCGTCAGGCTCTTTGCCACGTTGTGCCCGTAGTTTCGTTTTTGTGATTGCAATGAGGCTTCACGATTCATTTTTGCCGCTTCGAGGATGAAACTCAATTCATCAATAGGCGACTCGATGGCGTATTCATATACTTTCCGAAACGTGAGCGGTACATGGTCTTCCTTTTCTCCCCCGGCTTCTATCTCTTTTTTCAGCAGTTCCACACCGTTTTTGCCGATATATGAAAATTGTGTATGGCTGCCACGGATAACAGCTGTGGACGATTCATCTCCGGCGTAGCATCGAACTTCGATGTATAATTTGTCTTCAATCTCCGTTTCAACATCTATTTTTATGCGTTGGTCGTAAATGAAGAGCTTGCCACGTTCCACATCCGCAGGCTTGAGGTCCCGAAGAACTTCTAACCCGTATTCCGATTTCCCGATCAATGCGCCCAGGGCAACGGCGATAGGCAGCCCGATCATTCCTGTTCCGGGAATTCCAACGCCCATGGCGTTTTTGAGCACGTTGGGGCTCAAAATCACTTCGATACGTTCGGGTTCCTGTCCCAATATTTCTGTAGCTTTTGCCACGCAAAGCGAAACGGCAATAGGTTCTGTGCAACCGATAGCAGGAATTATTTCACGTTGCATCAGTCCTTTAATTTTTTTTCTTTCCCGGGGGTTTAACATGAGAGTTTGTGGTTCGATGATTTTAAGTACGCAACAAAGTTACATAAAAATCGACAGAAAACCGGCCGAATGAAGAAATAATCAAAACAGTTTCTTATCTTTGAGAAGATGCAAATATAGCTGTATATTTGAACCCAAACATCCTTAAATAAATATGGCAAACAACGAGTATTTACTTCATTATGTTTGGAAATACCGGCTTTTTAGCCAAGCTGATCTCCAAACTGTGGATGGGCAAAAAATAGAAATCATCGATCCGGGAATACGTAACACCGATGCCGGAGCCGATTTCTTCAATGCCAAAGTTAAAATAGATGATAAAGTGTGGGCGGGGAATGTGGAAATCCATCATTCGTCTGACGATTGGAACAAGCACGGACACCAGACTGATGAAAACTACAACTCGGTGATTCTGCACGTGGTGGAAACGATGAAAGGCTGTGTGAAAAACCAAAAAGGAATGCAGGTCCCGCAAATGCAACTGACCGTCCCGGACGATATAAGGAAAAATGCAGAATATCTGCTCAGCAGCAGGTCGAACCTCCCTTGCAAAAATCAACTGCCACTGGTAGAAAAGAAAGTGATAAGTTCCTGGTTAACCGTGATGGGAGTTGAACGATTGGAGCGGAAGGTTAACGATATTTTCACCCATATGGCCCGATTTAACAACTCCTGGGACCACTCGTTTTACGTATTGCTTGCCCGGAACTACGGGTTCGGACTGAATTCCGACGAGTTTGAGAGATTGGCTTTGAGCCTTCCCTTCAACTACATTCAAAGGCATAGCGACAGCCTTTTTCAGGTGGAAGCATTGCTGTTTGGACAAGCCGGGTTATTGTATGACGAGGCTGTTTCGGACGATTATTACCTGCAGTTGAGGAAAGAATATGAGTTTTTGAGACACAAGTATCAGCTAACGCCCATCGATGGATTCTTATTCAAGAAATTGCGCGTTCGCCCTAACGCATTTCCGCATGTGCGCATCGCACAACTGGCAGCTCTGCTGAAACAGTCGGGGCGATTATTCTCATCTATTCTCGAAAAAGAAGATTATAAACAGCTCCGGCTTCATTTCCAGGCTGAAACGTCCGGTTACTGGCAAACGCATTATTCCTTCGGGAGAGAATCGAAAAAATCCCATAAGTATCTCGGAGACGCATCTTTTAATATTATTCTTATCAACACGGTTGCCCCTGTTCTCTTCGCTTACGGCAGAAAAACCGATCAGGAAAAATATTGCGACAGAGCCTTGCATATACTGGAATCGGTTAAACCGGAACGAAATGCCATCATTGCCGAATTCACGACTGCCGGTATTTCGCCTGCCAGCGCATTCGATTCACAAGCGCTCATTCAGTTGAAAAAAGAGTATTGCGACAGACGGAAGTGCTTGTATTGCCAAATTGGATATCAAATTTTAGCCCGGTAATACGGCAAAACGTTTTGTATTTACTGAATTTCCATTTTTTTAAATAACAAAACTCTAAAAACTACTTAATTCGTTGTATTTTTGCGCCAATTAAATTGCCGGAGAAAAAATGGTAGTAAGGTTATAATGACAAAGTTTTTAAAATATATATTCTCACTCTCTTTACCGATAGGGATTCTGCTCTTGCTGGATTCATGTGCCAATATGGCAGCACCTACGGGTGGGCGATATGACGAAACTCCGCCGCGCTTAGTCCGTTCCAATCCGCAGAACAACGCATTAAATGTAAACCGGAGAATTGTTGAGATTGAATTTGACGAGAATATAAAAATTGAAAAACCAACCGAAAAAGTGATTATCACACCACCGCAGATAAATATGCCGGTGATAAAATCGGTAGGGAAGAAAGCAGTTGTGGAATTCAACGATGAGCTTTTGCCAAACACCACCTATACCATCGATTTTACCGATGCCATTGTGGATAATAACGAGGGAAATCCGCTTGAAAACTTTTCCATCTCTTTCTCTACCGGAGACCATCTCGATACGCTTGCCGTTTCCGGCAAAGTGTTATCGGCCGAAAATTTGGAACCTGCCCGGGGTATTTACGTGGGCATGCACTCTAATCTGGACGATACTGCTTTTGTAAGAACGCCTTTCGCAAGAATTTCGAGAACCGATTCGCGCGGAAGGTTCACGGTAAGAGGATTAGCTACAGGCAAGTACAGGATCTTCGCTCTCGATGATAAAAACAGAGACTACAAATACGACAACCCGCAGGAGGCCATCGCTTTTCTCGACTCCATTGTTGTCCCGACATCGATGCCTGCCGTGCGGCAAGATACGGTTTTCAAAGACAGCCTGACTATCGATACAATAAAAACGGTGAATTACACGCGCTTTCTCCCCGATGATATTGTGTTACGCTCTTTTTTATCCGATTTTCGACGGAAATATTTTCAAAAACATGAACGGCCCAATCGGGAAAAGCTCAATATTTTTTTTGCCGCCCCATCCCAAGAGCCAACTTTTAAACTGTTGAAGCCTGCGTCGGATAATGAAAATTGGTATGTGATGGAGAAAAGTAAAGGAAACGACACCCTTTTGCTGTGGATATCCGACTCGTTGATTTTGCGGCAAGATACCGTTATTCTGAAAATGAATTACCTGAAAACGGATACGCTGAACCAAGACCTTATGCAATCGGACACGTTAAGTTTTAATTTCCGCGAGCCACGCCAAACCCGCCAGAAGAAAGAAAAAGAAAATGATGAAGAGAAAAAAGTAGAAGTGCGCTTACTGGGTGTCAATCATAACGTTCAATCCACACACGAAATTTATTCGCCTGTTCAACTGGAGTTTGAGCAACCGGTTATCGACTTTGATTCATCGAAAGTGCATCTCATGCACGAGGTTGATTCCGTTTTCTCGCCTGTCCGTTTTACGATGATCAGCGATACGCTCAACCCCCGAAAATATACACTGCGCCACAAATGGGAACCCGGCGGGAAGTATAAACTATCCATCGATTCGGCGTCTGTCCATAGCATTTACGGATTGTGGAACAACAAAGTAGAACAAGCGTTCACTGTAAAAACGCTGGATCAATACGGAAACATTATGTTCCAGCTATCAGGGTTGCCGGCAGGAAAAATCGCTTATGTGGAACTGCTTGACAAATCGGATAAACCTTTTCGTAAAGTACGTGTCAAAAATAACGAAGCGCTGATTTTCGATATTAATCCGGGAACCATTTATGCCCGCCTTTTCATAGATGACAACGAAGACGGGGAATGGACTACCGGCGACTATGAAAAGGGGCGGCAGCCCGAAAGGGTCTATTATTATCCGCACGCATACGAAATCAGGGCTTATACCGACCACGAAGAGTCGTGGAACGTGACGGAGTTGCCGTTGGATAAACAAAAACCGCTTGATATCACTAAAAATAAACCCGAAGAAAAGAAGCGCCGCAACCTGAACCAGGAGCGTGAACACCAGCAACAGCAAAATCAGCGTGGAGGCTCTCCCTTTTCGGGCGGAACGGGCAGAATGGGTGGACCAGGCACGCCGCAGAGACAGGGCAGTCCTGCCCGATAACCACACTTAGAACCTGTTTTGAATTTTAGAATTATAGTTGTACTTTTGTCTTTTATGCTGTTTTGTACCCTTTTTCGTGTCCCGCTATACGATGCGAAACGAAAATCCAAATCCATCAAAAAATGACGAAGAAATTGTTTAAATTTGTTTTGCCATTCAAAAAGAATTATTTTCCAGGAGAGTTCTTCCTTGTTTTGGCGATAATAGCGGGCTATTTGGGCCAAATGAAAGGGAGAAGAATACAAAAAAGAAACTTTTTGAAGGCAAAGATTGTTTATTTACTTTTTTCGTAAGAAATTTAAACAGTTTCTATAAAACAGTGCATAAAAAATTCAAAACAGTTTCTCAGTCAAAATGAACAAAAAATGAACAAAACTATTCAATTATATCTTTTATTAATATCGACTCTCTTCCTGCCTCAAGGAGCAAAAGCCCAATGTAAGATTATGAATAACTCATTTAAAGACGGGGAGAGCATTGTTTACGATTTATATTTCAATTACGGCATAGTGAATGCCAAAGCCGGCGTAGGATCTTTAAAAACCGATATGGTAAACTACAAAGACAACAGCGCTTACAACCTCCGGATGTTGCTCAATACTACCGGATTACCAGGAAGCATTTATACGGTGAACGATACGCTCGTCTCGTATATCGATATGGATTTACGTCCGTTGCTTTTTACTAAAAATGCATTCGAGGGCAAGGATTATTCCAGGGAAGTTCAGTCTTTCAGTTATACGGCCGGCGATATTAAAGTAAGGACAAGCCGCATTTTCAATGGGAAAAAGAAATTCGAAGAAACTATTATTACCAACGATTGTACATACGATTACTTGTCGGTGTTGGCGTTAATCAGGAACTTGGATTATTCGGGTATGAAACCTGGAGATCAACAGCAAATTAAGTTTCTATCCGGAAGGGAAATTGTGAACATGGCCGTAAATTACAACGGGACTTCCAATATTAAAGCCAATGACGGGAAAACTTACAACACGATTCAAATTTCCCTGACCATTTACGACAAGGCGTTCAAAAACCAGAAAGAAGCCATTAGCGCTTCATTGACAGATGATTCAAATAGGATTCCTATTGTCATCAATACGCATTTGAAGATTGGTGTAATACGTGCCGTACTGAAAAATGTCACCGGTCTGCGAAACTAAGAAACCCACTTATAAATTTTCTTAATCTATGAATAAGCGAATTTTTCTTTTCTGTGCACTTTTTTTGATTTTTCTTTCTGCCAATACCCGCATTTTAAAAGCACAAACTTCGGGTGAACCGTATGTGATTCTGGTTGAGTTTGCGTTGGATGGAGCCAGGGTGGATGAGGCCATAGAGTTGTTGTCCGATATTCAATTGCAAACACTCGAGAACGAAGAGGGTTGCCTTGTTTACGATGTTTTGCTAAGCGAGGAGGATCCTGCCAAAGTATTTATTTACGAGAGTTACGAAAGTGAAGATGCATATAAAGTGCATTCAAACGCTCCTTATTTTAAGGAGATTGTTCTGAAGAAACTGAAACCGCTCATCAAAAGCCAAAAGATAACCAGGGTTTTCCCGTTGAACTTCGAAGGGGAGTCGGGTGACACTGAAATTTGACGGATTATTTAAACAGTCTTTTAAAGGAGATTTATCTCTGCAAAAAAACGCCTGTATATTTCGGCTTTTTCGGGTAATGGTTTGGGGTATGCTCTCGATGACGAAGGCATGCGGTAAAATTTGTATTTTTTATTGAGAAGATCGACGGCCACGCAGCTCCCGATTTTTGGCACCGGAGTTGTTTCCGGGAAGAGCGATCGAAGGGTTTCAGTTGCTTTTTCGCCGGTTGTAACCATTGCCTTGCAGTCAGGGATCTTCGATAAAATGCTTTCGAGGTTGAGTGGAGTAATTATTTTCAGAAAATTGTCCGACGCATTGCCTTTCAGCCGATGCACCTCGAGTGCTGTATCGCTTAAGGCAATACCTTTCAGCGATAGGAACTCAACAATTCTTGCTTTATCGAAAGAGGTTTTATCTTCTGTTAGAAAATAATCCTTTTCATTGAAAAATACCAACCCGAAAATCCGCCACATATCGTTTTGAAAATTGGGATAATAGAAATCCATCTTCCATTTCGCCTTAGGTGGAGGGAAGCTGCCCAGCATCAGCAGTTTGGCGTTCCCGGGTAAAAACGGCGGTAAGGGATGAATTTCGGTTGGAAGCATCTGGCTATTTCTTGAAAGTGTTTTGAATCTCACAAAAATAGTTTTTTTTGTCCAATTACGGACTTTTTTCTTTAATTATCTGTCGAGATAATTTTTTTAGCAAAAAACAAGTATCTTTGCAAAACAAAAAAACATCTGTCAATGGATCGCGACAACTATCATTCAAGAATCCCTGAACCGGCTTTGCGAAGGCTGCCGTGGTATTTGTCTTATATTAAGTTGTTAAAAAAACAAGGATACGGTAAAGTATCTTCCACGCAAATCGCACAAAAGATCAATGTTTCGGCTACACAAATCGCGAAAGACCTTTCGTATGTCAATGTCAGCGGAAAAACACGGGTAGGGTATGATATTGATGAGCTGACGGCCGTGCTGGAAGATTTCTTAGGTTTCAAAAGGATGCACTCTGCGGTGCTCTTCGGGGTTGGAAGCTTAGGTGCGGCTCTGCTTTCCGATTCGGGCTTGGAGCAGTATGGTTTAAAGATATACGCCGGATTCGATGTTGATCCGGCCATCGTCGGGCAGAAAATCAACAAGATCCCCGTGTTTCATTCCGACGATTTTGCGCTTAAAAATAAAAAACTAAACGCCCAGATAGGTATTCTCACTGTTCCACCCGATATTGCCCAGGAAGTGGCCGATTTTATGATTGCGGGCGGAATTGAGGCGATATGGAATTTTACACCCTTTCGGATTCGGGTACCCGAGTATATTGTGTTGCAAAACACATCGCTTTACGCACACTTGGCAGTAATGTTCAACCGGCTGGTGAAAGACGATGAGTAATCCTAACCAAAAAAATCAATTGAGAAGATGAAAATTTTTGCCATCGGCTTAAATTACGATTCGCACAACAAAGAGATGAAGCGGACTTTCGAAGCCAGTGAGCCGGTTATCTTCATGAAGCCCGATACAGCTTTGCTCCGCAACGGAAATCCGTTCTTCCTGCCCGATTTTTCCAACGAGATTCATTACGAAACAGAATTGGTGATAAAAATAAACCGGTTGGGGAAGAACATACCGGAAAAATTTGCTCATCGTTATTACGATGAGATTACTGTCGGTATCGATTTTACCGCCCGTGATTTGCAACGAAAACAAAAAGAGTTGGGCTTGCCCTGGGAGATAGCCAAAAGTTTTGATAATTCCGCGCCGATAGGCGAATTTATTTCCAAGAAGGAAATTCCGGATATAAACAACATAAACTTCCGTCTCGATATCAACGGAGGAACCGTACAGCAGGGAAATAGTAGTGATTTGATTTACTCTTTCGATAAGATAATCGCATACATCAGTCGCTTTTTCACGCTCAGGATCGGAGACCTTGTCTTTACCGGAACTCCGGCCGGGATAGGGGGAGTATCCATCAACGATCATCTGGAAGGTTATATTGAGAATAATAAGCTGCTCGATTTTAAAATTAAATAGCACAAATACAATAAAAAGAGATTATATTTGTTTAATTTTTAAGCAAAATATAAATATTTATGCAATCGAAATCAAGTTCCTTTACCACAGTTTGTCTCTTAAGCATATTCATACTGTTTGGCGGTATGAGTTTTGCACAACAATATAACCCGATTCCCGTGGCGGTACCGTCGCTTCAGATTGCGCCCGATGCGCGGGGCGGCGGTATGGGCGATATAGGAGTTGCTTCAATGCCCGATCTCTATTCGCAGTATTGGAATGCGGCCAAATATCCGTTTGTGACAAGCAATGGCGGATTCTCGATCTCCTATACCCCCTGGCTGAGTAAACTGGTAAGCGATATCGATTTGGTGTACGTCTCGGGCTTCTGGAAATTCGGAAACGAAAACCTGAACGCGCTCAGCGCTTCGCTTCGTTACTTTTCTCTGGGAAACGTGGATATATTTGACCAGAACACAGATTATATGATGGCCGTTTCGCCCCATGAATTTGCTTTTGACGTGGCGTATTCGAGAAAACTCTCCGAAACCTTTTCGGGAGCGGTTACGTTGCGGTACATCCGTGCCGATTATTCCACCGGAAGCGATGAGATAACGCCCGGCAACGCTTTTTCAGCTGATGTTTCCGGTTACAATGAGTCGTATCTCAATTTGGGACGTTCGGAAGCATTATTAGGGCTTGGGTTTAATATTTCGAACATAGGGACAAAAATATCTTACGATGGAGGCAACACCTCCATGTTTTTGCCTACCAATCTGAGGATGGGCGCGTCACTGGGCTTGCCGGTTGATGATAAAAACACGTTCTCGTTCAGTTTTGATGTCAATAAATTGCTTGTCCCAACGCCACAACTACCCGTTGAAGGGGAAACCGAAGAAGAGAGGGCGAAAAGGATTAAGAAATATTCAGACATTTCTCCCATTGGGGGTATTTTCAGCTCTTTTGGCGACGCTCCCGGAGGATTCAAAGAAGAGATGCAGGAGGTGACGTGGTCGCTGGGTGTAGAATATTTTTACAACAACCGGTTCTCGCTCCGTACGGGTTATTATCACGAAAACGAATACAAGGGAAATCGTCGTTATATCGCTTTTGGGGCCGGATTCAGGATGAGCGCTTTTCAAATAGACGCTGCTTACCTGGTTTCAACGGCACAATCCAACCCGTTGGACCAGACTTTGCGTTTATCGCTTGGCTTTGATATTGATGGAATAAGGCAGTTGTTGCGATAGCTTGTGTGTTTTTTATGAAAATAAGAGTAGGTTTCGGATACGACATGCACCGCTTGGCCGAAGGCAGGGACTTTTGGATGGGTGGTATAAAAATAGACTTTGAAAAAGGCCTGCAGGGCCATTCCGATGCTGATGTGTTGATCCACAGCATTTGTGATGCGTTGCTTGGCGCAGCCAATTTGCGTGATATCGGTTTTCATTTTCCCGATACTGCGGACGATTTTCGCGGTATCGACAGTAAAATCCTGCTGAAAAAAAGTGTTGCCCTGCTTCGGGAAAAAGGATTTGAAATAGGCAATATTGATGCGACCATATGTGCCGAAGCGCCCAAAATGAACCCACATGTTCCGGCAATGCAGAAGACGTTGAGCGAGATAGTGGAAACAGATATCGATAATATTTCCATCAAAGCCACCACATCCGAAAAAATGGGATTTGTTGGCCGGCAGGAAGGAATAACGGCTTATGCCGTAGCGTTAATTTATAAATTATAAATAATTACCCGGTTTTGTTCCTCAAGTGGCTTAAACGAAAAAAACAGGCAAAAGGATTCGGTATTCATTCTCCTTTCGCTTTTAATTTTATCACCAATGTTATTTACGAAAAACATGGTTATACCGCATTTTCAGATATCGACCAGGTTTTGCGTGACCACAACATTGTGACATCCGATGAGAAGCTTCATTATTTGTCATACAGGCTTGTCAGGTACTTTCAACCGGAAAAAATACTCGAACTTGATACGGGGAAGGGAGTTAATACGCTCTATATAAGCTCGGCTTCCAAAGATGCCGTTTGTCATTGTTTTGACCCGGAAGGGAAAAATATTTTAATGGCAAGGAATTTGCACACAAAATTTAATAAGAATGTCGGGTTTATCGATGAAATAGACATTTCCGAGTTGTACGACGGAATTTTTGTATATCTAAACAGGTTTCCTATCGATATGGAAAACCTGTTATCGATGAGTTCGGATGAAACTTTTTGGGTTATCACGGGAATAAAATCGGGCAATGGCAGACGGTTCTGGAAGACGGTAGTCGCGGATGAGAGGGCAAGGATCACGTTTGACATGAAAGATATCGGTATTGTTATTTTGAAAGAATCCTATCACAAAGCAAATTATTTAGTTTAATTAGATATCAGATGGCAGAGATATCAGACAAGATTAACGTCTGGAATTTGTCAGCGAAGCGGTCTAAAATCTTAAAAATAAAATGGCAAAAAGCTTACTCTATACAAAATCGGGCGATAAAGGCAAAACATCCTTGGTAGGCGGTACCCGGGTGAAAAAAACGGACATCCGGTTAGAGGCTTACGGGACAATAGATGAGCTCAACAGTTTTATCGGTTGGCTGAATTGCGATGTAAAAGACGAAGAGACAAACCGGTTTCTTTCCTTTCTGCAACATAAACTTTTTGCGGTAGGCTCTTATCTGGCAACAGAGACAGAGCGGATCCCGCCTAAAGCCGCCAGCATCATCACCGATGGAGACATTGAGAAGATTGAAAAAGAGATTGACAGGATAGACAACAATCTACCGCGGTTGAACCGTTTTATTCTTCCCGGCGGGAATGAAACCGCGGCGCGCGCGCATATTTGCCGCACAATTTCCCGGAGGGCGGAACGAAACGTTTATCGGGTGGCAGAGGAATTACCGGTGGCTGATTTTGTTTTAATTTTCTTAAATCGTTTGTCAGACTACTTTTTCGTACTGGCACGATGCGAAAGCAATAAGACCGGGAAAGAAATATACTGGGAATAGGACAATATCTGATTTTTTTGTATATTTTTGCGCTAAATTTATGAAACAACATTATAATGAAATAAGATATGTATTGGACACTTGAATTAGCTTCTAAATTGGAAGACGCCCCATGGCCGGCTACAAAAGATGAGCTTATTGATTTTGCTCAACGTTCCGGTGCACCACTCGAAGTTATAGAAAATCTACAGGAAATTGAGGACGACAGCGAGGTATTCGAAACTATCGAAGATATCTGGCTCGATTATCCCAGTAAAGAAGACTTCTTTTTTAACGAAGATGAGTATTGACGTTTTCCAAAACAAAATCATGTGCCGCCCGAAACCCGGGCGGTTTTTTTTGGTGCGTCTTTATCGTAACATTATACCGGTAAGCATTCTTCCTGAATGCAGCGATTGCCGCCGGGCAGAGAAAAATAGGCGGCTGTTGGCATAGGTGCAGTATCGTGTTTTCTCGATTTGGTTTTTGGGAACACCCAGCCTGATGAGCTCTTGCCGGTTAATTTCTTTGAGGTCGATATGTAACTTCTGAGATAAATTATGGCGATAGGAGGTGGATTTATCGAGCTTAAAGCCGTTTTTTTGAAACTCTTTTTCAACCTCTCTCCCCACCTCATAATTCTCGATACTGATTGCCGGGCCAATGGCCGCAAGAATGTCTTTGGGTTCGGTTCCGAAGTCTTTCTTCATTTTGAGGATTGTCCTTTCAACAATTCTCCCCGCGGTTCCTCTCCACCCGGCGTGAATGGCGCCAACAGCTTCGTTTTGCCGGTCGAACAATAAAACAGGGACACAGTCGGCAGTAGTCACGCACAGGAAATAACCTTTTTCCTGTGTAATGGATGCATCAAATCCGTATAGTTTTTCTATTTTTTCTGTATTGGGCAGGTTCAGAAAATCAGCGTCAATAAGCAGCACTTTGTTACCGTGTGTCTGATGCGGGGTAATCAGATCGTTGGCTTCCCTGTAGAACTTTCGGGCTACAATAGATCGATTCTCAAAGATATCCAGCGGATTATCATCGGAATAATTTCCCAGGTTTAACGATCGAAATTCCCCGCGGCTTACGCCTCCTGTCCTTGTTGTTGAGAAATGAAGCAAACGCCGCTCATCGGCAAAGATCTTGAAGAAAAGCAAGTTCGGATAATTTGGGTGGCGAAACATAATTTAAAAATCCTCTTCGTAATAATTTTCGTCTTCTTCCATATATTCATCGTCTAAATCCTCTTCAATCTCATCTTCGGGTTCAAATTCCAAGGATTGGATGTCTAAACTCCTGTGTACGAGCGATTCTCTTAGCGCGGAAACGTGCGTAGTCTCATCTGAATTTAATTCCCTCCAGAGAATATCTTTCAATACGGGGATTCCGTATCCGGTGATGGACGATATGAAAACATACGGAACCTGCGGTAAGTCACAGGAGATCTCGTGCATCAGTTCATCGTCCAGCATATCCGCTTTGGAGATGGCAAGAACACGGTGTTTGTCCAATAATTCAGGATTATATTCGGTCAGTTCGTTCAGCAGTATGCTGTATTCTTCGTGAATGTTGTGGCTATCGGCAGGCACAACAAAAAGCAGTAACGAGTTTCTCTCGATATGGCGTAAGAAGCGTAATCCCAGTCCCTTCCCTTCACTGGCACCTTCGATGATACCGGGAATATCGGCCATTACGAACGATTTTCCATCGCGATAACTTACAATCCCCAAGTTAGGTTCGAGAGTGGTAAACGGATAATTGCCAATTTTAGGCTTCGCCGCTGATACAACCGACAAGAGCGTTGATTTTCCGGCATTGGGGAAGCCCACCAAACCCACGTCGGCAAGTAATTTCAATTCAAGAATTATCCATCTCTCTTCATAAGGTTCCCCCGGCTGCGAATAACGCGGTGTTTGATTGGTCGCCGACTTAAAGTTTGTATTTCCTAATCCGCCGCGTCCGCCCTTGAGCAAAATAACTTCTTGCCCATCATCGGTAATGTCGCATAAATATTCGCCCGTGTGAGCGTCATAAGCAACTGTTCCGCACGGGACTTCAATGATTCTGCTGTCGCCTTTCTTCCCCGAGCTGTTGCGTCTTGACCCGCTCTCACCGTGCCCGGCGAAAATATGGCGTTGAAATTTCAAATGGAGCAGTGTCCAATAGTTTCGGTTGCCACGTAAGATTATATTTCCGCCATCGCCACCGTTTCCTCCATCGGGCCCGCCCTTTGGGATATATTTTTCTCTTCTGAAATGGGTTGAACCACGTCCGCCCTTTCCCGACCTGCAAAAGATTTTTACATAATCAACAAAATTTGTTTCTGCCATTTTATCCGCCTGTAAGATGATCAATCGCTTGTTCTATCAATTTGAATACTTCATCAACGCTTCCCTCGCCAGGAATAGTTATTAATTTGTCCTGTTTGGCATAATACTCTTTCAGCGGCTCCGTTTGCTGGTGGTAAACTTGCAGGCGCGACTTTATGGTGTGCCCGTTATCATCGGAGCGGCCGGATAGCTGTCCTCGCTTTAATAATCTGGTGGTAAGCTCTTTGTCTTTAACATCCAAGCTAAGTACAGCCGTGATGTTTAATCCGTTTTTCTCCAGCTTGTTGTCGAGCGCTTCCCCTTGCGAGAGCGTACGCGGGAATCCGTCGAAAATGAACCCTTTTTTATCCAAGTTCTTCTTGATTAAATCTTCCAGAATTTCGATCATGATCTCGTCAGGCACCAGATGCCCTTTCGAAATATACTGATCTGCTGTTTTGCCTAACTCTGAACCGGCCTTTATTTCAAATCTCAATAGATCTCCCGTCGATACGTGTTTCAGTCCGTATCTCCTGATCAGAAGATCACTCTGTGTTCCTTTTCCTGAACCGGGAGCACCAAAAATTACGATGTTTAACATAAAAATTATTTATAAGATATTCAATGGTTATTCACTTTGTGTTATTCAATTGATATTCGTTGTAGCGTTGAAAATTTCACCGGCACAATCGAATTACAACTGAATATCTATATGAATTACAATCGAATTACTTTTAAGGAATACAAAGGTAAGATTTTTTTTACTTTTAATTTGTCGTTTTGAACTAAATTAGAGGGATATCTGTTTTAATGTCAGAAAACTTAATAAAAAAATATCGTATGAACAAACAGGAGTTTAAGCAAAAAACGCAGGACGTATTGGATCAGCTCGATGCGAAAATTGAAGAGATGAAACAGGGCATTAGCAACATTGCCGAAGATGCCAGGGAAGAGTATGCCGAACAAATAGAAAAACTGAAAAGCCTGAAAGATGAGCTGTCGGAAAAGTTGAGTAAATTTGATGATATTGCCGAGAATAAGTGGGATGTGGTGAAGGAAAGTGGAGCAAGTTTCTTCTCTAAAGTGGGCGAAGCATGGAAAGAGGATTTTGAGAGGGTTAGGCAGGCTTTCAAAAAAGATGCCGAACCGGCAAAAGGAGAAGCTTCAGACTCGGCGCAAGAGGCCGAAAGCAGTGTTAAAGACGATCTGGAATAACCGCTGATAATATAAAAAAGCCCCCTGTCTTCGGGAGCCTTTTTATTCTTGCTGAGAGAAATTATTACTGGATGCCCAGCTTGGTTTTAACCAAAGGAGTTGCATCTTCTGCTGTTGTACTGACATAAACCAGATTTCCGGCTGCCAGGTCAAAAACATACGTGTATCCTTTTTCATCACCGACAGATTTAATGGCGTTGACAATTTTTTGCTGAACCGGAGCTAACAGTTTCTGGCGCAATTCTTCCATCTCTTTTTGGCTGTTTTGCAAAAACATCTGGTATCTTTCCTGAATCGAATCCAATTGTTTTTGGTGGTCGGCCTTAACCGTCTCAGATGAAGTGGCCGCTAATTTTTGAAATTCTTCTGCTTTTTTATTGAATTCGTCAATCAGCGCTTGTCCGTTCTTAGAAATCTCCTCTTGTTTGGTGTTCAATTGGGTTTCAATACCCGGGATCTCAGGCATCTTGTTAAAAAGCTCGGAAGTATTTACGTGAGCTAGTTTTGCGTTTTGTGCAACAGCAGCGATGGGGGCAATTGCGAGCAACAGGATGATTAATTTTTTAGTCATGATTAGTTTATTAAATTTTTATTAAGCTTCTTGAGTTTTAGACTGCAATGATGTTCAGTTCAGTCTCTTTGAATGTTGTTTTTTTTGCGTCACAAAGATAATAAATATTTGGTTACTAATATCCTAATCGAGCTAAAACTTGATCACTGATATCGATACTTGGTGATGCAAATATGATGGATGATGCTGAAGCCCTGTCAATCACTGCCTGATAAGAATTGGCCGCGGCAATCTCCTTTACGGCATTGTAAATATCATCCTGAATAGGTTTCATAATAGCTTCGCGACGTTTAAACAGCTCCCCTTGCTGTCCGAAATATTTATTACGCAACGTGTTGATCTCATTCTCCTTGGCAACTATTTCGTTTTCACGTTTTGTTTTTGCCTCACCTGCCAGGAAAACCAGATCGGCCTGATACTTTTTGTACATCGCTTCCACATCCTTGGCCGCTTTATCTACTTCGCTCTGCCATTGCTTCGATGTATTTTCGAGCTGCTTGTTCCCGTTTTCATAAGCCGGAATTTTTCCTAAAATATATTCCATATCAATGAACGCAAATTTTTGTGCGTAAGTGCTTCCGATAGCCAAGGCTAAGAATAAGCCAACTAAGAATAGAGTCTTTTTCATAATGTTTTGTCGTTTTAATTGTTCTGTGAATGTAAAGACATCGAAAAATGGTTTTCGTTTATATCGACATAAATAAATTTTGTTAAATCCAAAACAATTTCTTAAAATTCCTGTCCGATGATAAAGTGGAACTGGCTTCCGCTATTTGTCCGACTCCCCCTGATAGGATCAAATCCGTATGCCCAGTCTATCCCCATCAGCCCAATCATTGGCAGAAAGATGCGGGCTCCTACACCGGCAGAGCGCTTCAGATCGAAAGGATTAAAGTCGTTCAGGTTATACCATGCATTCCCTGCTTCTACGAATCCTAAAGCGTAAATAGTTGAGTTTGGCTCAAGGATCAAAGGGTAGCGGAGCTCTAATCCCAAACGCGTGTATGCCCGTCCCTGTTGGATGATTGAGTTGTTGTCGTAACCCCGCAACGCGATGTTTTCTGTTGCAAAGGAGGAGGAGTAGCCGCTCATACCGTCTCCGCCCATGTCGAATGTTTCGAAAGGAGTCTGTTTATATTTATTGTAATATCCCAAAAATCCGAATTCCACCCTGGTTGCCACAACCGGAGTCCTTTTTACAGTGAGCGGAGCCAATGGGGTGTATGTCCTGACTTTCAGCTTCCATTTGTGATATTCATTCCACGTGTATTTTGCAGGATCGGAGTAGGCCATTTTCGAATAATTGATATTGTCGAACAGGGAGAATGGGGGTGTTGCGCTCACACTCAAGGTAAATTGCGAGCCTAAGCGCGTATAGATGGGATTGTCGATGGAGTTCCTCTGCAAAGTTAGTCCAAGCGTTACACTGTTGCTCGAGCCTGTCTGGAAAGGGAATTGGTTCCACGACCAGTTTTTGAGGTTGTAACGTTGATATCCCAACTCTGCCATGATCTGGAAATAATCATCGGGCCATTCCAGTCTTTTCCCATAGCCGATGGAAGCTCCGATCATCTCAAACACCTGGTTAGGGTCGTACGAATACTCCATCATATCCTGATATCCGTAGCCTCCGTAGCCTCCGTAGCCTCCGTACCCACCATATCCGCCATATCCACCGTACCCTCCGTATCCTCCATAAGGATATCCACCGTACCCTCCATATCCGCCATACGAGTAGGGATTCATTTGGGTGTAATAATCGGAATTGAGCCCTGTATATCTCGAGTAATAGGCGCTTAACGAAAAGTTATTGGGGCGTTTGCCACCAAACCAGGGCTCGATAAACGAGAATTGGTAAGACTGATAATAATTCCCGTTGGTCTGTGCACTAAGAATGAGTGTTTGTCCTTCGCCCTGAGGAATAATCCCCCTGTGATTTTCGCTACTGAGTAAATTTTTCAATGAGAAGTTATTGAGCTTTAAGCTCAACTTACCCACCAATCCCGTAACACCCCATCCGGCAGAAAACTCAATCTGGTCATTCCCTTTGGAAGTCAACGGATAGGTAAGGTCAACGGTACCGTCTTCCGGATTTGGGTTTACGCCCGGCTGCAGGTTTTCGGGGTCGAAATGTCCGGTTTGGGCTATTTCACGTATCGAGCGAATCAAATCTTCTTTGCTGAAAACGGCTCCCGGTTTAGTACGTAATTCGCGGCGGATTACGTCTTCATAGAGGCGATCGTTACCTTGGATGATCACTTTCTTGATGGTTGCTTTTGGACCTTCGGTAACCCGGAGTTCCAAATCAACAGAATCGTTTTCTATGTTTATTTCAATCGGGTCGATGTTTGAAAACAGATAACCGTTGTTTTGATACAGGTTGATGGCAGCATCATCATCGGACATCAGCCTTTCCTGTAATTTCTTCTGATTATAGACATCCCCCGGTTTCATATTTAGCATTCTGTCTAAATCGATGGAATTGTATTGTGTATTTCCCACCCAGTTGATGGAATGCAGATAATATTTAGGACCTTCGCTCACAACAATGTCAATGTTCACCGTTTTTTCGTCGTTCTTATAAACGGAATCGCGGATTATTTCAGCATCACGGTAACCGAATTCGTGGTATTTATTGATGAGATTCTTCTTGTCTTCCTTGTAAAGATCTTCCACGAATTTTTTTGAACGGAAAAGGTGTCGGATATTGCCTTTCTCGTTCGTCTTTTTCATCGCCCATTTCAGTGCGCGGTCCGAGATAGATTCGTTGCCTTCTATGTTGATCTTGTTGACTTTGATTTTCTCTTTCTTATCTACCTCAATGTCGAGGATCACCTGATTTTTAGCACTTGCATCGGGGCGTTGCATAATGGAGACGACTGCTTCTCCAAATCCTTTTTCGTCGAAATAACGTTTTATGATGGTTTTTGCACTGTTTATCTGGTTTGGGGTTATCTGATTGCCTTTTACCATTGAAATCTTCTTTTCAATGTCTTCACGTTCGCTTTTCTTCATTCCCAAATAACGGATATCCGATACGCGTGGCCTGTCGGTGAGCCTGATTTCGAGCCAGGTGCTGTCACCCTCTATCTTGGTTTGCAGGATTTTAATATCGGAGAATAGGCCTTGTTTCCAAAATCGTTTTATGGCATTGGTCACCTCTTCTCCCGGAATTTGGATCTCCTGTCCTTTTGCCAATCCCGAAAAACTTACCAATACGAAAGGCTGGGCTTCATACATCGTTCCTTCTATGCCGGTAACGTCAATGCCGGCAATGATATATTTTTTTGGCGACGCCGTGTAATTCACTACGGGAACATCTGTGGCAGATGTAATTTTGACGGTGTCGTTGGTTATGACCTGCCCAAACGACACTACCTGCGAAAATAAGGCAAATAGTATGACTAAATAGAATGTTTTCTTCAACATCGTGATCTTTTTTTCTTTCGTTTCAACCGTTAAGTTTTCAGTTTTGTATATCGAAATTCAGGGGTTTCCTTTTCTAATTGTTCACTGGTTTTACCGAAACGCCTCTCCTTTTTCTGGAAATCGAGGATAGCTTCATAAAGTCGTTCTTCATCGAAATCGGGCCAGAAAACATCGGTAAAATATAATTCCGAGTATGCTGCCTGCCACAACAGGAAGTTACTGATACGAATTTCTCCTCCGGTCCTGATGAGTAAATCAGGTTCGGGCATATCTTTTGTTGTCAGATATTCGTTGATGGTTTCCTCGGTAATTGAATTTTCATCCAAAACTCCGTTTTTGACCCCGGCGGCAATAGCTTTTGCTGCGTTGACCAGTTCCCAGCGCGATGAATAGCTCAAGGCCAATACCAGGGTGAGGTTTTCTCCGGAGGACGTTTGCTCGATACAGCGGCACAACGCATTTCTGGTGTTTTCCGGTAACCGTTGAATATCCCCAATGCAGTGCAACCGGATTCCGTTTTTAATCAGATTGTCCGTCTCTTTGGCAACGGTATAGACCATCAACTCCATCAATGTGCTTATCTCTTCTTCCGGCCTGCACCAATTTTCGGTAGAAAAAGCATACAAGGTAAGAAATTTCACCCCTGCTTTAGTAGCTGCTTCAACCACTTTTCGTACAGATACAGCACCTTCTCTATGTCCTTCGGTCCTGTCCAACCCTCTGGATTTAGCCCATCTGCCATTACCATCCATTATGATGGCAATATGCTGCGGTACGTTTTCCTTATCAATCTTGTCAAGTAATGACATAAATTTTTTATTCTCTGTTAATTTATTCACAACACGGATCATGTCTGATTCCGAAGTCCCAGGTCAAGAAGATCATCGTAAGTGAATACCAGTCTTGGTTTTTTAAAATGCTGCTTTTTATGCCGTAAGGAGCCTCTAAATCCCAATCAGCATTTTTCTCCGTTACATCGAAATCGTCTCTGAATAATTTTCGCATGGAAAACTCGAGTCCGATGTTCAGCCTTTCTTTTATTTTGTATTTAAAACCGATGCCTATCGGTATATTTGCATTGAAAAACAATTTATTACCTGTCGCAAAAGTTGTTCCGGCACCTGTGAAAATATACGGTGTGTATGGCTTGGCATCCCTGTACGAGAATTTATCACTGAAAGGCAGGAAGTTGAATTCAATCTGTCCGCCTAGATCGATAAACGTTCTGCTAAACGATACCTCCTGCGCTAAAGGGAAAACGTTGTTTGCACCTGTTGTATTCCCGGATACCGTACCTGAAAGCAGGTTCGCTTTAATCGCCCAGTGAAAATTAATGTTGTACCGGTACAAAGCGCCACCTGCAAATCCCGGATGCCGGTAGAACTTCGTTTTGTTGGCATCGCCCAAATAGAAAGATGTTCCCAAAGCTCCGCCGACCTCGTGCTTGTATTCCTGCGATTTAACGTCGTTCACGTAAAATGTTGCAGTGATAAGAAGCAGAAAAAAGACAAATTTACTTTCTTTCATTGCCTATTGGTTTGTCTTCTTCTAACGGAAAATCTGCCCGTAAATTATTGAAAAAACTTCTTTATTTCGATAATTTATTGAGCCTTCCTCTCCAAACATCCACAATGGGCGCCTGTGTTCCGGATTCTCCGCCGAAAATCCAGATGTAATTATTGGCATCGGTAATTACCGATGCGGAGATCCTCCCTGTGAAGTTATCGGGAAGAGTTTGATTTGTACCTCCCGATATCCAGTTTAATCCGTAATTTTCTGAGTAATATAATTTATTTTTACCTGTTTCGTAAGTCATCAAATAGACTTTATTGTCGTACAGGAACAGCCGGCTCAACTGAAGTGCAATGGAAGAATTCTCAGGAAGATGCGTGATCTCCCCGTTCATTTCCTGAATGATCCAAAGCTTGTTGTTCACCATATTGTTCCTGTCTTTTCCTCCGGAGAGAATAATGTATTTTGCTGAATAAACCGTGGGATTTTCCAAGCTGACCGCTGAAAAATCAGTTACAGGCATCGTATCGTCTAAGGGTATAACACCCTTTACGGCGAATGTTGTGAAATCCCTTGTGAGGGCAAACTTAAGCGTCCCTGCATCATTCACGGCAGTAAGTATTGCAAATTCTCCCGATGCCGAAGGTAGTCTCCCGTATATGGCGGTGACCGGATAATCGGAGGTTATCTTGCTCCAAACCAATCCATTGGTTGATTGATAAACGGTGTTGTCGGCATCCTGAGCATACACAATTGATGAAGAACCGTTAGTTATCGGGAAAATAGTACTTATTTTTACCGTGGCGGGCAGCCCGGAAACAGTTTCCGGAGTCCACTCCTTTCCGTCTGACGATAAAGAGGTGGAAGCTTTAATTATTGTTCCCGACTTGTAGTATGTGATAAATTTTCCGTCGTGAAGAATGGTCTTTTGTTTGTCAACCGGAGTAATCAGATAATTTTGAGTCACCTGTGCCCAGTTCAGGATGTAGGGATCCTGTTGGTGAATATTCGCCTTAAACTCGTATAATTTCACGGCTCTACCGTCTTCAGCAGTTGTTTCAATCGATTTTAACCGTTTAAAAGCGACGGAATCCTTTCCGTTCCACAGGTAAGAGCTGTCATTGTCTTGCAGATTAATGACAATTTTGGGAACGGCATAGCTTGATCTTCCGGTGATATTTAAACGAATGCTGTCAACATGAAAAAGATAAGGCAGGGAGTCCTGGTTGAAGATCTTGTTGTTAATCTGGTCAATGGTAAACTTAGTGCCCGAGAGCACTCTGGTTGTGTCTTTTGAGGATGTCATGCCGAACGAATAGATCTGAGCATCGTGAGACAACTCAATATCGCGTTGCGATGAATTCAGGCAGGAAGAGAATATCAAGACCCATAATAGTGTAGAAACAGTTTGGTAGAGATATTTTATTGTCATTTGTTTCAAAAAAATATTGTACAATATGTATAAGTTCTGCAAAAGTAGAAAGATTTTTCGCTTAAACCATAGCAAAATAAATATTTAAAGAAAATTTTGAGTTATTTTATTCTTTAAATGATGTTGGGTTGAATCTAAATACTTTTTAATAATCGCATTACCCCTAGAGATTTCGGGAGCTTTCACCCCTGAAATTAGTTTCTTTTCGGAAATCTCAATATACGCTTCGTCCCAAAGATCATTTTCAATAAAAGTAGATAATAAGCGGGCGCCGCCTTCAACGATAACCGAATAAATTTTCTCCGTATACAAATGTTTTAGAATCTGCCTGTTTGTGTCTCCGCTAAAATTGATGATGACGGGCTTGATGTTCCCTTTTTTTATCGGATAATCCGATTGGGTAAAAACGATAACCCTCGCATTATCATTAAAGAGGGCGGCATCCGGAGAGATTTTAGCTTCCCTGTCAATAACAATTCGGGTAGGGTTGTCTCCAAACCATTTTCGGGCGGTCAGCTTCGGATTGTCCAACAAGGCGGTATTGGTCCCCACCATGATCCCCTGCACTCGGGTGCGAAATTTATGAACGATGCTGTGAGTCAGATCGTTTGATATCCGTGCAGGCGCTTTTTCTTCTGCCGCCGACCGTTTATGATCGATAAATCCATCGGCGCTCTGCGCCCATTTAAGAATCACGTATGGACGGTTGTATAACTGATTCACAAAGAAAACCCGATTCAATTCTTCGGCTTCATCCTGGAGGACACCTACAGTTACATCAATCCCTGCGTCCCGCATCATTTCGATACCCTTTCCCGATACTTGAGGGTTAGGGTCGGAAACGGCAATAACCACTTTTGGAATTTTCTTTTCAATGATCAGCTCTGCACAAGGCGGAGTTTTTCCGTGATGGGCGCAGGGTTCGAGCGAAACATACATAGTAGATGACGGAAGTAATGCCGTATTTTTCACAGAACGGACGGCATTCACTTCGGCATGCGCTTCGGCAAACCTCCTGTGATAGCCTTCACCGATAATTTGCCCGTTATGCACGATTACTGCGCCCACCATGGGGTTGGGCCTGGTAAACCCTTCTCCTTTTTTGGCAAGCTGTAGGCAACGGCACATAAATTTTTCGTCTATCGTCATTTTTCCTATCTTTGTTTTACCAAATGATCCAACAATGCAAAAGGTGAAAAACTTCATAAAAAATGAATTAAAAGGTCTCTTTTCTCCAGACGAGATCAATAGTTTAACCCGCTTAATCCTGGAAAAAGAGTTTTCAATTCCGCTTGCGGATGTTTTGACGTGCAAATTTAACAATTTATCCGACGCGGAGATGCAGAGGCTGAGTGAAATTGTCGGTAAACTGAAAAATTCTGAGCCCATTCAATATATTTTGGGTAAAACCGATTTTTTTGGATTAACCTTTTATTTAGACGACTCTGTTTTAATTCCTCGTCCCGAAACTGAAGAGTTGGTGCAATGGATCGTAGATTCGGTAAAAAATGAACCCCTGAAGATTCTTGACATCGGAACCGGAAGCGGATGCATTGCTGTCACACTGGCTAAAAAATTGCCTTTTGCAGAAGTTCATGCGTGGGATATTTCACGGGATGCGTTGGAAGTAGCCCGAAAAAACGCAGATAAAAACGGTGTTCATCTCTCCCTTGCGGAAAAAGATATCCTGCAGGAATCGGTTTCGGATGAAACGTTCGATATCGTTGTGAGCAACCCTCCTTATGTAACTGAATTTGAAAAAGGGGAGATGCAGGAAAATGTACTGAATTTCGAGCCGCACCTGGCTATGTTTGTTTCGGATCAGAATGCGTTGGTTTTCTATGAAAAAATAGCGGACTTTGCTTTGAAGAACCTGAATAAGGGAGGAAAACTTTTTTTTGAAATCAATCGGGAAAAAGGGAATCAGATTGAAGTGTTGCTCCAACAAAGGGGGTTCGGGAATATTGAACGGCAAAAAGATATTTCGGGTAACGAGCGGATGATTAAAGCCGAGAGAGGGTAGGCTATGGAAAAAGCAGCTTATCAGCGTATGACGAGGCTCTGCTCCAGGAGGGAGTACTGCTCGTTCGACATCCGGCAGAAATTGCAAAGGATGCAACTCGATGAAGAAGCGGTCAGTAAGATCATGTCTCTTTTGTTGAAACAAAAATACATCGACGATGCCCGGTATTCTCACAGTTTTATCAACGATAAACTCCGTTTCGGCAAATGGGGGAAAGCTAAAATTGTTTTTGCCTTGCGGCAGAAACAAATTCCGCAGCAAACAATAGACGAGGCATTTGAAGAGTTCTCCGATGAACTGCTCGTTCAATCGTTAAAACCTTTATTGGACAAGAAGCTGAAATCGGTAAAAGGGAAGACCGAATACGAAAAAAGGGCTAAAGTCATTCGTTTTGGGTTGGATAGGGGATTTTCGATGCCGGATATTTTGAAATGCCTGGACAATACCTTCGACGATGACGAACAGTTATGAGAGCTTTTTTAAACGAATTGTCGAACCTCTTCTTCCCGAACTGTTGTCCGGTTTGCGGCACCGGGCTTTTACCATCCGAAGAGGGTGTCTGTTTGCAATGCCTGCATACACTCCCCAAAACCAATAATTTCACTGAACCCGATAATTTTGCCGAAACTCTCTTGGCAGGCAGATTTCCGTTCGAACGGGCGGCCACTTTCTGTGCCTATTCAAAACAAGGTGTCTTGCAGCCGCTTATTCACCAGCTCAAGTACAACAACAAAAAAGAGATCGGGATATTGTTGGGAAAACTGTTTGGTAAGGATTTGCTCGGTAGTGAATTTATTAAGCCCATCGAGTTTATCGTGCCTGTTCCGCTGCATCCTAAAAAACAAAAACAGAGAGGTTATAATCAGGCCGAAACAATAGCCGATGGTTTGTCGGAAACAACATCCATCCCCGTTTCCAGCGGAAACTTAGTGCGTTCCATTTTCAATCCCACACAAACCAAACGAACCAAAACGCAGCGATGGGAGAATGTGAAAGGTATTTTCGATGTGCTGCATCCGGCTATGTATGCCGATAAACATATTTTATTGGTCGATGATATAATTACCACGGGCTCAACGCTGGAAGCCTGCGCCTACGCTTTGCTGAAAAGCCCCGGTATAAAGATAAGTATTGCAACACTTGGAGAGGTGTTTTGAATAAAACCCGGACAAAACTCCCTTTTTAACGATAAAATCTATTATTTTTGCATCCATTCTGAAAGATTAAAGATACAATTTATGAACACCGTAGAAAAATTAACAGCCGAAAAGCTTCTTAAAATAAAAGCTGTAAAGTTACAGCCATCCAATCCCTTTACCTGGGCATCGGGGTGGAAGTCGCCCATTTATTGCGATAACAGGAAACTTATGTCGTATCCGGCCACGCGCAACTTTATAAAAGTAGAATTCGCAAGGATTATCCTTGAAAAATATCCGCAGGTTGAAGCCATTGCCGGCGTTGCAACAGGGGCTATTGCTCCCGGAGCTATCGTAGCCGATGTGCTCGGTTTGCCGTTTGTTTACATTCGCTCGGCGCCGAAAGATCACGGATTGGAAAACCTTATCGAAGGTGATTTGAAGCCCAGGCAAAAGGTAGTGGTTGTTGAAGATCTCGTTTCTACGGGACAAAGCAGTCTGAAAGCCGTTGAAGCTATTCGCCAAAGCGGGTCGGATGTGCTTGGAATGGTGGCTGTCTTCACGTATGGCTTTCCTGTGGCAGAAGCCAATATGAAAGAGGCTCGCGTGGAATTAACCACATTAACTAATTACGATGCCATTTTAGACAAAGCGCTTCAAATTGATTATATCGCCGAGTCTGAGGTGAAGACATTGCAGGATTGGCGCCAAAATCCCGAAACGTGGGGAACAACCGCCCAAAAAGTGAACAAATGACTGAATTTACCAGCGATATAAAAACCATATTTCACAACGATGTGGATATCTTTCGTGTACTCTCGGATCTGAGTAAACTCGATTTGATAAAAGAGCAAATTCCCGAAGACAAGATCAGGGACTTTAGGTTCGACAGCGACTCCTGTTCGTTTCGTGTCGATCCGGTTGGGGAAGTCCGGTTTCGTGTGATAGAGCGGGAACCCAGCAAACTGGTTAAATTTAAATCTGAAAATTTGCCGTTTGATGTTTTTCTGTGGATTCAGCTTGTGCAGAAAGCCGAGAAAGATACTAAGATGAAGATAACACTTCGGGCCAATCTCAATCCATTTATCAAAGGAATGGTTTCAAAACCCCTGGAAGAAGGGTTGGCGAAAATTTCCGATGTTATTGCATCGTTGCCATACGATAAGATTTGATTTATCAACCACGGGTTATTTCATAAGAAAAAACCGTCTGAACGCTCAAAACGGCCCGACAGTTATAGAAAAAATGTTAAAAAACAAACTTTTTATACTTTTCATGCAACATTTTCTCTCATTTTTCATCTATACATATAACCCTAAAATGATTTATGATGAAACTTATCAAACCGGGACTAGCAAGAGCCGTTGATCTACCCGATAACGCGCAAAAATTTATTGAATACACTACTGATAAGGGCAACGAGTAAGAAATGGGACAATAGCCAACCTTGTAATTGATGTTGATTTCAAAAAAACAGTTTTCGGAATATTACCACAGCTATTATCGCCAGCTTTGTTTGCACGCCTTGCATTTTATGAGCGACGCCGATGAGGCAGAAGATGTGGTGCAGGAAACGTTTGTGAATTTATGGGATAAAAGGGAGCTACTGGAGGCGATAAAATCGGTTAAGGCGTATCTTTATACGGCTGTCCGCAACAATTGCCTTACCCGCATACGCGATGCCAAACCGACCACCTCTCTCGATAAATTGTCCGGCGAAGAGTTCCTCACGGAGGACGAGCAGATGGAACGCGCCGAGATGGAGGCGCGTGTCTGGAAAATGATTGACGAACTGCCGGAACGCCGCCGCGAAATTTTTCTAATGGCAAAACGTGACGGAATGCGCTACAAAGATATTGCCGGGCAAACCGGATTAACCGTAAAAACCGTAGAGAATCATGTCCTGCGCGCCATGCAGTCGCTACGCGCAAAAGATATCAAGGCCTATCTTTTCTTTTTTGCGTAAGATGTTTCTTCTGCGAGTGAGGGATTTTTTCTTTTTTGCGTCTTAAATAAAAAGGCTGAAAAGAACAAACATGAACAAGAAAAATATATTGTCTCTTATTGTTGTATTCACCGTTTCTGCGGTAAATGCCCAAACCGCAGATAGCGTCTTCGACTTGCGGGCGGGGCTTGGTGTTTCAAAACTCGAACAAAGCAATATCTGGATGTTTGTAAACGAGTATGAGTTTAATGCTAAGCTTACCAATCACATTGCTATTGCGCCATCCTTGGTTTTCAATATCAAGGACCATTCGGGTCTTAGTGAGCCTGTTTTTTTTCAGGCAGACATCAATGCCTTTGTCTCTCCGTTTCGCAACAATCGCCGAAACGACTTTAGGGTTGGGGGAGGATTGGGTTTCTATAAATTAAGCGGAGAAGGATATGCAGCCCGGAGCGCATTTGGTTTCAACTTGATTATCGAAAATACATTTATGATAAATGATCTTTTTTTTATCGGAGCTAAAGCATTTATGCAACCGTATTTTAACAAAGAGTCCAGTTCCGGCGTGTTGCTGAAGGCCGGAGTAAATTTTTAGGTTACTAAAACTGAAAATGATGTAATGGAGAACCAGCCACAACATATTGACGAGCGCATTCGATTTGTAGCCAAACACTACAAACCCAACGTTTTTGATCCCCGAAAAGGATGGGAAAAGATACAAAAACAGATGGCGCCCGAGCGCAAACGACGCAAACTGCCGCTATTCTATGGTGCGGCAGCCGCCGTCGCGTTGTTGCTGGTGGTGACTGTTTTTTATTTCACGTCAAACATCGAGAGGGAGTTAATAGCCAAAGCCGATAATACATTGTATGTGTTGCCCGACAGTTCCCGCATCGAGATGCAACAGGGCGCAGAGCTGAAATACGATAAAAATTTCGGTAAAACCGAACGCCGCGTCTCCATGCTTGGGGAAATTTCGTTTGCCGTTGCTCGAAACGAAGCTAAGCCGTTTATCGTATCCACGCCGAGAGCGCAAATACGGGTGCTCGGCACAGAATTTACGGTGCTGGCCGACGATGCTGAAACCCGCCTTAGCGTGACATCGGGAAAAGTACTGTTCACACCCGGCCGTCCCGTTATCCCGCTGCTCTGTACCGCCGGTATGTCGGTGCATTACACTGCCGGAACCGAAAATATTAAAGTGAACTCACCCGGCAGTTCGATGGAGATTAACGGTAAAAACCAATCCCTTGTTTTTAATAATTCGCAACTGAAAGATGTGTCTCTGGTCTTGTCCAACTTCTATGACGTGCAAATCGAGTTGCCCGAAGAGGAGTCGGCGCTCACATTTACATCGTCATTCGCACAAAAAAGCGTTGTTGAGATCGTAAATATCATCAATTTGACACTCGATACACACTTGGTCATCAGATTATGAAACGCTACACTATCTTCATTCTGCTGGCCGTTTGCTCCCATGTGGGGGCATCGGCGCAGCAAAAAATCACACTTAATATTGAAAAACAACCGGTTGCCACAGTGCTGCAACAGGTTGAAAAACAATCGGGATACACCTTTTCATACAATCCGGCATTGTTGGAGAACTTTCCACCCGTAACGCTTCGTGTAGAGAATATGTCGCTGCAAACGTTGCTGGAAAAGCTTTTTGGTAAAACCAACATTCAGTTCCTTATCCGGGGAAGTCACGTCATTTTGAAAGAACGCCCGAAAAACGTTACCATAAGCGGATTTATTCACGAATCGGGCTCACGCGAAACACTTATCGCCGCTAATGTATTCGATCTGCTTTCGCAAAAAGGGGCCGTAAGCAACAATTTTGGATTTTACAGCCTCTCTATTCCGCCCGGGGAAGTACGCCTGAGGGCAAGCTACGTGGGATACACCTCGCACGAAGCGGCTTTTGTTGCAGAAAATGACACTGTAATTCATTTTTTTTTAGAACCCGTCTCTTTGCTTAAAGAGGTGGTGATAGAAGGAAAACAGACGGAGCAATTGCATCATGTGGAAACCGGTAAAATAACGCTTACCTCGCAGACATTGCAGGCGTTGCCTTCGTTTCTAGGCGAAAGGGACGTGATCAAAACCCTGCAGCTCATGCCCGGCGTGGCAGCCGGAACAGAGGGTGTGGCAGGGATGTACGTGCGGGGCGGAAATTTAGATGAAAATCTTTATCTGGTGGATGGAAATCCGCTTTATCAGGTAAATCATCTGGGGGGAGTGTTCTCTACGTTCAATCCGGAAGCGGTGAAAACCATGGATTTTTACAAAGGCAGTTTCCCGGCACGATACGGAGGGCGACTTTCATCGGTAGTGGATGTGCGTATGAACGACGGCGATATGAATAAATTCAGCGGAACGGCTTCCATCGGGCTGATATCCTCACGGTTTAATTTTCAAGGGCCGATTGCGAAAGAGAAGACTTCGTTCAATGTTTCGCTTCGCCGTACGTATCTCGACCTGATTGCACGCCCGGCATTGTATTACGTAGGTAGAAAAGGGCAAAAAGAGGATCCCAACAATTATGAAAAACCCGATGCGGGATATTACTTTTACGATTTCAATGCTAAAATCAACCATAAGTTCTCGGAGAGGAGCCGGTTATACTTGAGCGTTTACGACGGAAAAGACAAACTGTTCCTGAATATGGATGAAAGAAGTGAGTACTCTTACGACATATATCACCAAATTGATGAAGACAAAACCAATTTCGATATGGGGTGGGGCACACGCATGGCATCGCTCAACTGGGCGTACGTCATGAACAGTAAATTGTTTTCGAACGCCACGTTGGTTTACAGCAGGTATTCATCGGACATTGACGCGGAAAATAACGAAAAAAAGAAAATCACTCAAAGAGAAGGTACAACGCAACGTACCGTGAGTTATGATAAAACCAACTATCACTCCGGAATAGAGGATATCGGTTACCGCCTCGAATTTAACTACGTCCCCGTCAGCAACCATTATATCCGGTTTGGCTCCTCCCTGTTGCACCACAATTTTCATCCCGAACAGAGCGGGATTGTGTCGATAGCAGAAGACGATATCGAAAAACGGAGTGATACCATCACTTTTGCCAACGAGCGGGTGGCTGTGGAAGAATTATCGTTTTATGCAGAGGATGAGGTGAATTTTAACGAACGCCTGAAAATAAATGCAGGAGTACATTTATCGGGATTTTTCGTGCAGGGGAAACCCTATCTGAGCGCTCAGCCGCGCGTCTCGGCGCGTTATCTGCTTTCCGACAGCTGGTCGCTCAAAGCCTCGTACGGCAAGATGAACCAGTATGTACATTTGTTGCAGAGCAGCTACATCAGTTTGCCGAATGATCTGTGGGTTCCCATCACCAAAAATATCAAGCCTATGGTATCGCATCAAATTTCCGGAGGCCTTTTCGGCCGTTGGCACGGGTTCGACCTTTCGCTTGAAGGGTATTACAAATCCTCTAAGAATCAGGTGGAGTATAAAGAGGGCTCTTACCTGCTTGAGAGCAACCTCAATTGGGAACAGCGGGTAACGCAGGGATTGAGCAAATCGTACGGCATGGAGGTGATGGCGAACAAATCGTTCGGGAATACATCGGGATGGTTGGGTTACACGCTTTCGTGGTCGAACCGGCAATTTCCGAATGGAGAAATTAATCGTGGCCGCGTTTATCCGGCAAAATACGATAACCGGCACAAAATAAATGCGGTGGTGATGCACAAATTCAACAAGAAGTTCGACGCGAGCGCTTCGTGGATTTACTCCACAGGCAATTGGACAACGCTGGGCATACAGAGATATGTGGACGATAAAGGACTGGAACAAGAGTACATCGACAAGCGCAACAATTTTAAAATGCCGGCTTATCACCGGCTCGATTTAAGCTTCAATTACTACCGCCACAAAAAGAACGGGCGGATGGGCATTTGGAATTTAAGCATTTATAATACCTATTCACACCACAACTCGTTCTTGGTAATGCCGTCGCATGAGGTGATTGAAGAGCCAACCTCCTATGGAGGGTATATGTGGAAAGAAGGAAAACCTGTTCTCAAAAGTCTGTGCATTTTTCCCATCATTCCGTCATTCTCTTACACGTATAAGTTTTGAAAAGATGAAAAAGATTATATTCGGTCCGGCCCTTATTTTTTTTCTGACGCTATTGTTAGCTTGCGAACGTCAACTCGATGTGGATTTCTCCAACGAAAAACCGCTCATAGTGATGAACGGGATCATCGAACCCGATGTGCCGATTACTGTTTCAATCAGCAAAAGTTTTTTGTTTACCGATACCGACAGCACCGCGCCCTATTTGAAAGACGTTTCGGTGGAATTGCATATCAACAACAAGCTTGTAGAAAAGATGCAATTGGCGGGAGTCGATAGCACAAAACAATCTTCCCGGAGAGGGGTCTCTTATTTTCGTTCCGTAACGCATGCCAAAATCGGCGACCGCGTCCGGCTTGAAGCAAAAGCGCCCGGTTTGGAAACCGTTTGGGCGGAAACCGTTATCCCCACGCCGCCCACTATCGAAAAAGTAGATACGACAACCTACATCACACCGGTTCAATCCGGAAATGACAGCTATTACTACGGATACTACGGAAATGTTCCCAATGTTACGGTAGAGCCGTTTTTCCGGATGATGCGCTTACACATCGGCTTGAGGGCCCCAAAAAGTAATGAACCCAACTATTTTGGTTTAAGAATATCCAAACTTGCACCGTCCAGCTCTCCCGACTATGAATACGTTCCGTTGGGTTTGTTCATTGATACGCAAGAAGACCCCATTTTTGCCAACGATCCTAAAAACAGTTTTTTTGATGCTATTTTCGAAAAAAACAGCCGATACAGCGGGTCACTCGTCTTTACCGATAATTTATTTAAAAACGGTGCTTATGCGCTGAATGTAAGTACAATGGGGTATTATACAGTAGTCGAAATCAACGAAGAGGACTACGAAGTACGTAATCCTCCCCTTGAAATTATCGTCTCCGCCCTTTCTCCGGAGTTGTATCGCTATTTAAAATCGACCGAGGGGAGAAGGTACGACGACGAACTCTATTTTATCTCCGAACCGAAGGTTACCTTTACCAATGTGAATAACGGGATTGGGGTTGTAGGAGCCATTTCCGACGTGCGGAAGCGAATCCGGCCGGCGCTCTATCCCGGCGGTAAAAATACGGTTCCAAGATGATTTTTTCACAAAAAGAAGATGCTTGCTCCGGCAATGCTGATCGCTGCTCCGATCACTTGCCGGACGGTGATTTTTTCGTGGAACATAATGGCCGACGGCACGATAATAAAAATAGGAACCAGCGCCATTAGCGTTGCGGCAATTCCGGTGTGGGTATGTTGCACGGCATAGAGCGATAACGCTACGCCCACGAACGGCCCGAAAACAGCGCCAAGCGTGATGGATCTCATGCTTTTACGGTCCTTTACTGCCAGGGAAACACGCCTCCACCGTTTCAAAAAAGTGACCAACAGGAAAAAACAGACAAATCCGAAAATAGCCCTTATCTGCGTGGCCGCAACGGCATCGTAGTCGCCCATCCCTTTTTTGCTCAACACCAACCCGACGGCTTGCCCCAGGGCACCGCCCAGCGCAAAGAGGAATCCTTTGAGCGGAATGTTGAGTTTCAGTTTTCTACCGGCAACGGCAATCATAATCCCCGAAATACTAACAACGATCCCCAATATACTTTTTACCGATAGCGTTTCTGCCAGGAAAAGCCAGCCGATAATTGCCGTTATCATCGGTGCAAGGCTCATGATAAGCTGCGATGTGCGCGAACCGATAATGGTATAGGATTTAAACAAAAACAGATCGCCGAGAAAGAACCCTATCACACCCGATAGTCCTAGCCAGAACCAGTTGTATGGCGTAGCATCCATCGGGAAAAACATGCCGCGGGTGAAAAACGTGGTCATTCCCAGAAACAGGATTCCCAGGAAAATCCGGATGATGTTTACCGACAGCGAGCCGACTTTAGCCCCCGCTTTTTGAAAGAAGAGTGCGCTTAGTGTCCAGCAGACTGCCGTGAGCAATGAAGCTATCTCGCCGATGTGTGATTGAAAAGGCATGAAGTGTTGTACAATATTTCGTATGAACAATCATGCAAAGGTAGGCTATTGTTGAAATTTAACAATAGATTTTTTCAACTTTTCCACCGCATCGTCCACCGATTTCTCGCTGCCGAGTAATGAAACGAACTTACTGCCGATAATGGCTCCCGAAGCATTTTTACAGGCGGCTTCGAACGTGTCCCTGTTGGATATCCCGAAACCGATTAAGCGCGGATGCTGAAGCTGCATGGCGTTCACGCGGCTAAAATACGCCAAATCGGCATCGCTAAACGTGTTCCTGGCCCCTGTGACCGATGCCGACGAAACCATATAGATAAATCCGCCGGTATTGCTGTCGATCAGCCGGATACGTTCATCCGATGTTTGGGGTGTGATGAGCATAATTATATGCAGGCCGTGTTTTTCAGCAACGGCTTTGTATTCCTTCATATATTCGGCAAACGGTAAGTCGGGAATGATGACTCCGTCGATTCCGCAACGTTGGGCTTCGGAGCAAAACTCATTAAATCCGAATTGAAGAATGGGGTTGAGGTAACCCATCAACACCAGCGGGATTTGTACCGAAGAGCGGATCTGCGATAGTTGCCTGAAGAGCACCCGCAGGCTCATGCCGTTTTTAAGCGCTTCTGTTCCCGATGTCTGGATAACGGGTCCGTCGGCCATCGGGTCGCTGAAAGGGATGCCGATTTCAATCAACTCCACTCCGTTTTTTTCGAGCGATTGAATTACCGGGACGGTATCGTTGAGGTTGGGGTATCCGGCCGTGAAATAGACGGATAAAATATTGTTTTTCCCTTGTTGAAATAATTTGTCTATTCTGTTCATATTGAAAAAGATTGATTCAGAAACTGTTTTGAATTTTACGAATTATGATTTTAGCATTGAGATAAATTGTTCTACCTTTTCGACATCTTTTTGTGCAGGAGCAATTTCGAATCGACTGTTAATGTCTATTCCGATGCATTTGGGATGTGAAAAATATTTTAATGCTTCCGCATCGCCGGGCGCAATGCCGCCGCTAAGTAAAAAAGGTGTTTCACCGCGATAATCCGAAAGTACGTTCCAATTAAATTTTTTCCCCGAACCACCATACAATGATGTTTTGGCATCGAACAGAAAATAGTCGCATTTACCGTGATAAGGCTCCACTTCTTCATTCGGGAATTTATCGCCAACACGGAAGGATTTGATGATTTTTAACCTGCTCCGGTCCATCTCATTACAAAATCCGGGCGATTCATTGCCGTGCAGCTGTACAAAATCCAATCCGAAAAGCGATGCTGTTTCGATAATGATCTCTTTCGGTTCGTTCACAAAAATACCTACCCGTTTGGCTTTCTGAGGTAAATAGGCCGGGATTTCACTTACAAACCGTGGCGATTTAGGATAAAAAATAAATCCCATCCAATCTGCCCCCGATTGTTCTACTTCGTGAATGTTGACGGCTTCTCGCATTCCGCATACTTTAATTAATTTCATCTCCTTGAATAACTACCGAATAACCATTGAATTACTACCGAATTACATTTTTTATAAACTCCCCCAGGCTTGCTCCGGGATTGGCTGTTTTCATGAAGTTTTCCCCGATAAGAAAACCCCGGTAACCTGCCTTGCGCAGTTCTTTTACCGTTTCGGGGTAAGAAATGCCGCTTTCAGACACAGCGACAACACCTTTGGGTAATAATTCAATCATTCTGTACGATTTTTCCAGATCGGTTACAAAAGTGCCCAGGTTCCGGTTGTTGATGCCGACGATGGTGTTTTCAGGGGAGACATGTTCAATCTCTTTTTCATCGTGAAGCTCCAATAAAACATCCAAATTCAGGCGCCTTGCCAACCGGGTAAACCGGTGAGCCTCTTCTACGGTCAGTGCCGCAGCGATAAGCAGGATGGCACTTGCTCCCGACAACCGGGCTTGCAAAATCTGATATTCATCCAGAATAAACTCTTTGCGTATCACCGGAATTTTTACATTTTTTGCCGCACGCTGCAAATCGGCGAGTTCTCCGCCAAAATAGGTTGAATCGGTGAGTACCGACAATGCCGCCGCTCCGGCAATTTCATACCCTTTGGTTACCTCTTCCGCATCGGCATGCTGATTTATCCATCCTTTGCTTGGTGAACGGCGCTTAAATTCAGCAATAATCCCCGTGTCGGATTGCAGCAAGGCATCCTTCAGCGAATAAATGGGTAAACGACAATTGGTCAATTCGCTTTCCAACCGGGAATGGGATATGCTGCTTTTTTGTGCCGCTATCTCCTTCCGTTTATGAGCGATTATTTCACTTAAAATATCTTTCATAAGCGTTTATATATTCAACTTTCATCTGTCTCCTTGGATATACGACTAAAACGGAGACCTTTTAGCTATTTTGCGGGGCACCCATAACTCGCGATGAACGTAAAAAGAGTAGTTGTTTGAGCGAAGCGAGTTTCTACTCTTTTAGTTGGCGCGAGTTGGAATGGGTCGTAAAATATCGTCAGTCAACGATTTAGTCGTATATCCTATACTTTATTAACTTCTACAAACTTTTTCAATGCGTTTAACGCTTTTTTCCCGTACAACGACTCTTTAGCAACCTCAATACATTCCGTAATGGATTTTTCGGTTTCGATAATCCGGATAGCGAAAGCTGCATTTGCAATTACCACATCCATTTGAGCCTGTGTTGCCGTGCAATTAAGTACCCTGTTAAATACAGTAACCACTTCATCCAGGGTGTTTCCTCCGAAAATCTCTTCCTGTTTTATACGGTTGAAACCTAAATCTTCGGGCATAAAGAGTTGTTCGCCCTTGTTGGTCACCACTTTGAATTGCCCTGTGAGCGAAATTTCATCGTAACCGTCCAAGCTGTGAACGATGCCGAATTTTTTTCCGCCTGCCTGATAGATGTAGCTGTACAGCCGTGACATCGACAAGTCGTAAACGCCCAACATCTGATATTCGGGATCGGAAGGATTAATAAGCGGTCCCAGTACATTGAAAAAGTTTCTCACGCCAAGGCTTTTCCTCACCGGGGCAACCGCTTTGAGCGCTGGGCTGAAAAAGGGTGCATGAAGGTAAGCCATATTGGACGCTTCGATACTCTTTCTTAAAATACGGATGTCGGTCGTGAACTTAACCCCTTGCTGTTCTATGGCGTTGCTCGATCCGCTGACTGATGTTGAGCCGTAGTTCCCGTGTTTCACAACAGGATATCCGGCGCCGGCGACTACGAAACAGGCCGAAGTGGAAATGTTGAACGTGTTTTTCCCATCACCACCGGTACCCACGATATCAATAGCTTTGTACTCTTTCAGATCGACGGGAACCCGCATTTCGACCAACGCTTCGCGAAACCCGAGAACTTCGTCCACCGAAATGCTGCGCATCAGGAATATGGTGATTATGGCTGATACCTGTGTGTCGGGCACTTCACCTCTCACAATAGCTATCAGTAATTCGCGCGATTCGTCCCGGCTAAGGTATTGATAATCCAGTAGCTTGATAAGTATATGTTTCATTTTTCTAAAAAGCTTTTGATGATTTGTTTGCCTAATGGCGTAAGAACCGACTCGGGATGGAACTGAACGCCGTGAACGTCCAACCGTTTATGCTTCAGCGCCATTATCTTTCCCGATTCATCTACGGCGGTAATCTCTAAATCCGGTGGAAAATTTTTATCCGATACAATCCACGAATGGTATCGGCCGACTTCTATTTCGGTTGGAAGCCCGTTGAAAATATAATCGCCGGCAACTATCCTGATGGGCGTTTGCACGCCGTGATGCACCATTGGCGTGTTCTCTAACCCGGCTCCAAAACTCAACCCAATGGCCTGGTGCCCCAGACAGACACCCAAAATGCTTTTGCTTGATGCATACCGATTGATCAATGGCAATAAATCCCCGGCTTCTTCCGGAATTCCCGGACCGGGCGAGAGAATGATTTTATTGTATTTGTTGCCGACATCGTCCATGTCTATTTTGTCGTTCCGGATAACGTCAATATCGTTGTAGCCAAGTTCCCTGACAACGTGCCGCAGGTTGTACGTGAACGAATCATAATTATCGAATATCAGAATTTTCATCCGTTTAAAGAATTAATGGTGAAGTGTGGCCGCCAAATCGATGGCTTTTTTCAAGGCCCCCAGTTTATTTTTAACTTCCTGCAGCTCGTTCTCGTCGATGCTTTGCGACACAATCCCCGCACCCGCCTGATACCAGAGCCGGTTGTTCCGGCTTACAAACGTACGGATGGTGATGGCCTGATTGATATCGCCGTTAAACCCGATAAACCCGATGCAGCCGCCGTATGCCCCGCGGTTGTGCTCCTCAATTTCCGATATCAGTTGCATGGCCCTCACCTTGGGCGCCCCCGACAGCGTTCCCGCCGGGAAGGTATCGAAAAACGCCTGAATGGGATTGACTCCGTCATCGAGCGTGCCGCTCACGCGGGAGACCAGATGGATGACGTGTGAGTAATACTGCACTTGCCGGTAAAAATCGAGTTTTACTTGGTGTGCATTCCGGCTCAGGTCATTTCGGGCCAGATCTACCAACATCACGTGTTCGGCATTCTCCTTCGGGTCGCTTTTGAGGCGTTCGGTGGCTTCCATGTCTTCCTGGAGGTTTCCCGTCCGCTTAGCTGTCCCGGCAATGGGATCGATACTGATTGTCCTGCCCTTGATCTGGCAATGAGTCTCGGGAGATGAACCGAAAATACGGAAGCCTCCAAAATCGAAATAGAAAAGATACGGAGACGGATTGATGGTTCGCAGTGCACGGTAAACCTTGAAATCGTCACCCGAGAATCCTTGCTCGAAACGGCGCGAGAGGACGATCTGAAACACATCGCCACGGTGACAATGCTCAACGCCCTGCCGTACATAAGCCTTGAATTGCTCGTCGGTTACCGGGCTCGATTCCCGCCCATCGACAAAAAAGTCGTACGATGCGAAATTCCGCGCATTTATCAGATTTTCCACTTTGTAGAGCATGCTTCCTTCGCCATCGGCAAGCAGCTCGATAAGCAAAAGTTCGTCTTTCTGATGATTAAAAATCATCAGGTATTTATAGAGGATGTAGCGCATATCGGGTGCATCGTTGCGCTCTTCGGTGCTCTCTTTGATGTTGATGCCTTCGGTGTATTTCACGCAGTTGAACGTAGTATAGCCGAAAAGCCCCGGTACAGATGAATTATCACCGTTGATGCTGAAGCTTTTAATGAAATTGTTCAATGCATCGGGAATCGTAAACCCTTCGGATATTGTGTTGTTGATTATTCTTCCGTCGGGGAAGGTTTCGATGCACTTGCCCCGGTTGATGTCGATGTGTGCAATGGGTTCCAGCCCGATGTACGACGTGCTGTTTTCGTTGGCGTGATAATCGGAGCTCTCAAGCAATGCCGATTGGGGAAAGGCATCCCGAATTTTCAAATAGAGGCTTACCGGCGTATGCAGGTCGCCCATGACCTTTTTACAGTTCGTTTTGAATTGATAAATCATATTTGTTGAAGGGTTGGTTCGTAGTTGAAATAAGTATCCAGATCTTTATCGCCCCTTCCCGAAAGAGTCAGGACAACGACATCGGAGGGTCTGAAAGCGACTTTATTGAGTGCAGCCAGTGCGTGAGCCGATTCCAGTGCCGGAATAATTCCGTCGAAACGGGTAAGTTCGAAAGCGGCCTGCAGTGCTTCGTCGTCGTTAATTGCAACCACCTGTGCACGTTTGGTAGCCGCCAGATGGGCATGAATAGGGCCAATCCCCGGATAATCCAATCCGGCGGAAATTGAATAAGGCTCAGTGATTTGTCCGTCTTCGGTCTGCATCACCAGCGTTTTGCATCCGTGGATAATTCCAACCGACCCCGCGTGAATGGTGGCGGCTGTTTCTCCGCTATCGACGCCTTTGCCACCTGCTTCGGCAAGTACGATCTTCACATCGTCATCGTCCAGAAAGTGGTATATGGTTCCGGCGGCATTGCTCCCTCCGCCTACGCAGGCGAAAAGATAATCGGGGGCGGCACGGTTTTCCTTTTCCATCAGCTGCTTCCTGATCTCTTCGCTTATGACCGATTGCAATCGGGCAACCATGTCGGGATAGGGGTGCGGGCCAACGGTGGATCCGATGATGTAATGCGTGTCGGCCGGATTGCAGCACCAGTCGCGGATGGCTTCGTTGGTGGCGTCTTTCAGCGTCCTGTTTCCCGAAGTTACCGGAACAACCGTTGCACCCAGCATCTTCATTTTTTTTACGTTTACGGCTTGACGTTCCACATCGGTCCTGCCCATATAAACAACACATTTCATCTGCATCAACGCGCAAACGGTAGCGGTTGCCACGCCATGCTGTCCGGCACCGGTCTCGGCGATAATCCGGGTTTTTCCCAATCGTCGAGCAATGAGAATCTGCCCGATAGTATTGTTGATCTTGTGTGCTCCGGTATGATTTAAATCCTCGCGTTTGAGGTAGATCTTACAGCCGTGTTTACCGGAAAGATAGCCGGACAGGTAAAGCGGTGACGGCCTGCCTGCATAATCCTGGAGCAACCGGGCAAAATCTTTTTTGAACGATTCGCTTTCCAGAATTTCGAGATACGAATCCTGAAGCTCGGTAACGCACCCGTGAAGAATTTCGGGAATATAGGCCCCGCCGAATTCACCGTAAAATCCTGATTTGTTTACTGAAAATTTCTGCATATGTTGTTGTTTTTGTTTGACCCTAACGAAAAAAGCCTGTCGCAGGTGCGACAGGCTTCTATTTCTTGTTATTTAGTTCTTACGTATAGATACAGCTGCTTCCCTTACGACTTTTTGAGTTGTAAGTAGCGCCACCAATATCCGTTTGTAAGAGAAATATTCATTTTCGAATTATTTTGATGCAAATGTAGTTTTAAAAAAATAAAAAACAATGAATTTCTGTTTTTTTAACTTTTATTTTATTTTGTCTTTGTAGGGCTGCGAGATATCCTGCTATATACCTGACACCGCAAATTCTGTTTGCGAAATTGACTAAAAAATCGTTTCTTTGTCACGATAAAAAGGTTTTGAACGAAAAAATGAATCCTAAAAACTCCGAAGTAAAATACAGAATTGAAAAAGATACAATGGGAGAAGTAAAAGTTCCCGCTGATAAGCTCTGGGGTGCACAAACCGGACGTTCGCTCCATAATTTTAAAATCGGGGAACCTGCTTCAATGCCTCTTGAAATCATTTATGGGTTTGCCTACCTGAAAAAAGGTGCAGCGTATGCCAATTGCGAGTCAGGTGTATTGTCGCAGGAAAAACGGGACCTGATCGCACAAGTTTGCGATGAGATTCTGGACGGAAAACTGGATACTCAGTTCCCGCTGGTTATCTGGCAGACCGGATCGGGGACGCAAAGCAACATGAACGTAAACGAAGTGATTGCTAATCGTGCTCATCAGATTTCAGGGAAGGTAATAGGTGAAGGGGAAAAAACCCTTCAGCCAAACGATGATGTAAATAAATCGCAATCATCCAACGATACATTCCCGACTGCGATGTCCATTGCTTGTTACAAAGAAATTGTCGAAGTTACATTGCCGGGATTACGTGGTTTACAAAAAACGCTTGCGGCTAAATCCATCGAAACGAAAGAGATTGTAAAGATCGGACGTACTCATTTTATGGATGCTACGCCCCTGACATTGGGACAAGAGTTCAGCGGATATGCTGTCCAGTTGGAACACGGTATAAAAGCCATCGAAAACTCATTGCCGCATCTGGCAGAACTGGCTATTGGCGGAACTGCGGTGGGAACCGGTTTGAATGCTCCAAAAGATTACGATATCCTGGCAGCGAAATACATTGCCGAATTTACAGGCTTACCATTCGTAACTGCAAAAAATAAATTCGAAGCACTTGCAGCACACGATGCTCTTGTGGAGACGCACGGTGCATTGAAACAGGTGGCGATTTCCCTCAATAAGATAGCTAATGATATTCGTATGCTTGCATCAGGACCGCGAAGCGGAATCGGAGAGATAACGATTCCTGCCAACGAGCCGGGTTCTTCCATTATGCCGGGGAAGGTAAATCCTACTCAGGTAGAAGCCATGACAATGGTTTGTGCACAGGTAATCGGGAACGATGCGACCATCGGCGTAGCCGGTATGCAGGGACAGTTTGAATTAAATGTTTTTAAACCGGTTATGGCGGCGAATTTTTTGCAGAGTGCCCGGCTTCTTGGAGACGCCGCGGTATCTTTCAATGAACATTGTGTTTCGGGAATAAAACCGAATATAAAGAGAATAAACGAGTTGGTAGATAATTCCTTGATGTTGGTAACAGCCTTAAATACAAAAATTGGTTACTACAAGGCGGCTGAGATTGCCAATGCCGCTTACAAAAACGGTACTACCTTAAAAGAAGAAGCTGTGCGGCTGGGTTATGTAACTGCTGAAGATTTTGATAAATGGGTACAGCCCGTGAATATGATCAAACCTCTGGATTGAAAAATTATTACGCCGATAAAATTTAATCGCTTTTTATGAGGGCAGCTCTAATTTTGATAACTTTGTACGTTCAAAAAATTATTCAATGGCAAAAAAGAGAAAGCAACTTCCTTTATTAGAAAATGTACTTATTACCGACGTGGCAGCCGAAGGCAAAGCGATTGCCAAGGTGGACGGGATGACTGTTTTTGTTCCATTCGCCGTTCCGGGTGATGTGGCCGATATACAACTTATCAAAAAGAAAAGCAACTACGCCGAAGGTAAAGTAACCCGGTTTGAATCGTTTTCCGAAAAAAGGACGGAGGCTTTTTGTGAGCATTTTGGGATTTGCGGAGGCTGCAAATGGCAGATCCTGCCTTATGATGAGCAGTTGAAATACAAACAAAAACAAGTTATAGACCATCTTACGCGCATCGGTAAAGTAGAGTTGCCGGAAATTTCACCCATTTTGGGTGCGCCGGAAACCACGTTTTACAGAAACAAGCTGGAGTTCACTTTTTCTGACAGGCGGTGGCTTACAGAAGAAGAAATTTCATCGGATAAAGAGGCCATACAGATGAATGCGTTGGGATTCCACATTCCGGGAATGTTCGATAAAGTGCTTGACATAAACAAATGCTGGTTGCAAGACGATCTCTCAAACCAGATCAGGAATGCTGTCCGGGAATTTTGTCTGGAAAGTAATTTCTCGTTTTTCGATCTGCGCAACCAAACCGGTTTGATGCGCACGCTTATCATCCGCAACACGTCTGTCGGGGAATGGATGGTGATTGTGATATTTTACGAAGATGATGCTGCAAAAAGAGAAAAGCTCTTGAATTTTGTCGCCGATAAGTTTCCGCAAATAACCTCGTTGCTCTACATTATCAACCAAAAAGCCAATGATACGATTACCGACCAGGAGGTGTTGGTGTGGAAAGGGCGCGATTATATTCTGGAGGAGATGGAAGGGCTGCAATTTAAAATCGGCGCCAAGTCTTTTTACCAAACCAATAGCTGGCAGGCTTATAATTTGTATAAGGTGGCGCGCGAGTTTGCCGGGTTGTCGGGGAGCGAGTTAGTGTATGATTTATATACCGGCACGGGAACCATTGCTAACTTTGTTGCGCGAGATGCCGGAAAAGTTATCGGGATTGAATTTGTGGAGGAAGCTATTGAAGATGCACAAAAAAATTCACGCAACAACAGTATCGGGAACACGTTGTTTTTTGCCGGGGATATGAGAAAAATCCTGACGGAAGATTTTATTCATGAACACGGCCGTCCCGATGTGATCATCACCGATCCTCCACGGGCCGGAATGCACGGCGATGTTATCAACACCATCCTTTTTGCGGAACCGCAACGAATTGTTTATGTGAGTTGTAATCCTGCCACCCAGGCGCGGGACCTGAACTTGCTGGACGGTAAATACCGGGTTGCGCGTGTGCAGCCGGTGGATATGTTCCCGCATACACATCACGTGGAGAATGTGGTGTTGTTGGAAAAGCGGAGCCTCCCTGTTACATGACAGGTTCAACCTTGTACCCCAACTTCCGTAAACCGTTAATAAGGCCGTCTTTGCCCACCAGATGAAGGCATCCAACTGCAACGAACGACGGTTTTTCCTGCATGATACCGGGAAGAATTTTCAGCCATTGTATGTTTCGGTCCTTGTTCATCGCATCCTTTTCTTCCGGTGTGCCCGGGCAGGGATCATCGGGCAACTCCTCTTCGTACAAAGTGTTCAGCGCGTTAATATCCTGAGCCATATAGGCGCCTTGCAGTTTATCCATTTGCTCTTTCAGCATCTCGGGATGTTTTACCATGCACACGAGCAACTCGGCCTGCCTTTCGATGGTTTGCGAACCGAGCAGCATTTGGATCTGCTCTTCGGCAGTTTCCAACGATCTTACGGGACGGAAACGTTTGGCCGCTTCATCCTGAAAATACTGGTCGATACTTGTTCCGCTCGATAAAGCAGGATAATATTTCTGATACAATGTGATGGAAATCAGATTGCTTAACATGGCAGGCTTCATTCTGCCAAGTTGATCCAGCCCCGTACCGACAAGCTCTTTCAGCGTTTTGTCGAGCAACTGAAAATCCGTTTCGCTTATAAGTGTTTGGTAATTGTATTCGTTTGGCATTATAGCAGCGCCCATGATTTTCATTTGCATCTCATTCATTTTACTCATATCAAGCTCGCCTACCGTCTGTCCAGTTGCTTCGAAAGCTTCATCCAAACCGGCGATGCTATCTAAAAATGACAATGGGATCAAGTGATGTGTCCCAAACAGATAGGAGGGGGCTTCAAGCCCGTTTCCCGAAATTTTCCACAACAGCGAGTTCGCATTTTCCGCTGAGTTTGCACAGGCTGTCAGGGTGAAAAACAGAACCAGGCAGGCAATTAATTTTCGTAAATTCATAAAAATGGAGGATTATAGTTTCAGTTGATTTGCTGTCTTTGCTTCTTTCCCGATTCCAAGAAAATCGAATAAAAACCAAAAAATGGTAAATGATGGAATTACATCGATGACAGGTAAAGCAGCCGAAGCCATTCCAATAGCGTCGAGCACCATGCATTTGAAAAGTTTTCTGTATTTGCTTTCCATTTTCTCTTTGTTTGATGCAAATTTAGAACCTTTATTTCATATCTCAACTGTCAGAAGCGTTTTTAATATCAGTATCCGGGGAAAATCCCTTGGTGGTCATAACTATTCTATTGTTGTTTTAAAACATAATATCCACCTGTTTTTGGCGCACCTCTAAACTCTATGAGTCCTGCTTTTTTAAGTTTGCTAATATACCGCTCTGTTGTTGAAATACTTTTATTTATTCGTTCGGCAATGCCTTTAGTGTTAAGACCTTCCGATTCTGATATGAGATTAAGTACACTAAAATGACTTTACTCGCGACTTTTTATTACCTGAGTCAAGATTTCTGCTGTGATGTAGTTTTTCATTAGTTTTTATTATTCTCATTATGTTATTAAACCTCTTTCCTTATTTGAAATCGGAATAACGTTTTTGCACTTTTCAGTTACATCTTTATAAGTCCAAGGGAACTTGTTGCGAATATTTTCTTCTGATAGCACTATACTCAAACCGTTTGCATCAGGATTGAGCGTGTAGCCCAATATCTTCACAAACAGTTCACGCAAAAATCCCTCCTGAAACTGCTCCTCCTTGCTGCTAAGGATATTTTCCTGGATTGCTGAATTTTGAAAATAGGCACTGAACAGCCTATAAGCAGCTTTGATTTTTTCGCTCTGCGAGGTGATATGTTTTTTCGTAATAACTCTCTGAAAGATACTCATGTATTAGTTCTTAATGATTCGTTAACAAAAGTAGCGAAAGCCGAGCGGAGATCCAAATTTATTGAGGTAAAAAAAGAGACCATCCCTATTTTTTTGAGACAGCCTCTTTTGATATGTTCGGATAAAGGATCTATGCGCCCGCCACAGTGCTGTTTAAGGGAGTATAGGTACGTTGTGCCAACTCTTTGTCCATTGTATAAATTCCAAAACCGTTGGTGCCGATCAGTTTTAAACCGTCAATCATTCCCTGGACGGCCTCTTCTTCCTCAACCTGTTCGTTCACAAACCATTGCAGCATGCTTTCGGTTGCATAGTCGTTCTCGCTTCTTGCCAGGCTCACTAAGTTGTTGATCTGTCCGGTCACCGCTTTTTCGTGTGCCAGGGTGTCTTCGAAAGCTTTTATGATCGATTCCCACGAAGTATCTACTTTTTCAATCGGTTTCAATTCAACTTTATTGCCTTTGGCAATCAGGTAGTTCATGAGTTTAAGAGAGTGGTCTTGTTCTTCCTGAAACTGCACCTTGAACCAGTTTGCAAATCCCATCAATCCTTCATTTGCAAAATGAGCGGACATCGACAGATATAGATATGCCGACCAAAATTCTACATTAACTTGCTCGTTAATAGCTTTTTCTAAATTTTTACTTACCATAATGTTCGTTTTTTAATGATTCATTAATTCTACCCTGTTAAACGTTTTTCAATTGAAAATGTTTTCGTTTGGTCTTGCTTTCTGAACAATCCGGCTGGTTTCCCGATACAACGAAACAGAAAAAATAAAATATTGAATTGTCTTATTATCACAGGCTTTGCTTTACAGTTATATTTTTTCTTGCCCACTTCGCATTATAAGAAATATTCGTATCTTTGTATCCTGGTTTTTATTGGGAATAGATAAAATATCAAACTCATTTTAAATTTTATCTGATGAATCTGTTAAAAGAGAAAATGATGAAGTACGATGCCCCGCAGAAATTTAAGGCGGCAGGCATCTATCCATATTTCAGGGTTATCGAAAGTGATCAGGATACGGAAGTGATCATCAACGGCAAGAAAGTGTTGATGTTTGGGTCAAACGCTTATTTGGGACTCACCAATCATCCAAAGGTAAAGGAAGCGGCTGTTGAAGCCACCAAAAAATACGGTACGGGTATGGCCGGTTCACGTTTTCTGAACGGGACACTGGATATCCATATTGAGCTCGAACAAAAGCTCGCCAATTTTTTAAGAAAAGATGACGCGATAGTTTTTTCCACCGGGTTCACCGTTAACGAAGGGGTGTTGGGCGCACTTACCGGACGCGAAGATTATATTATTTGGGACGAGAGGGACCACGCTTCCATTATCGAAGGCCTTCGTGTTTCGTTCTCTACCAAATTCAAATTCCGCCACAACGATATGGTATCGCTCGAAAGACAATTGAAGCGTTGCGATCCCAACAAGGTGAAACTTATTGTGGTGGATGGCGTATTCAGCATGGAAGGTGACCTGGCAGATTTACCGGGGATAGTTAAGCTGGCTAAAAAGTATAATGCCAACATCATGGTTGACGAAGCGCACGGCTTGGGTGTTTTAGGCAGGCGGTATAATGGGAAGGGTGCTTGCGACCATTTCGGGCTGCTTCCCGAAGTGGATCTTGTTATGGGGACTTTCAGCAAATCTCTGGCCTCCATCGGCGGATTTATCGCGGGGGATTACCACACGATCAATTACTTGCGGCACAATGCCCGTACGTATATTTTTAGTGCGAGCATAACTCCTGCTGCTACGGCTGCTGCTTCTGCAGCCTTGGATATCTTGCGTACAGAGCCCGAAAGGATCAAGACCTTGTGGGAACTGACACATTATACCATTCAGCAATTCAAAGACCGCGGGTTTGAGGTGGGGCCGACTTCAACGCCAATTATACCTCTCTATATCCGTAGTGATGAAAAAACGTTTGCCATTACGAAACAACTGTTTGAGGAGGGGATTTTTGTGAATCCGGTTGTTCCGCCGGCTGTTGCTCCCAACGAAACACTGATCCGCTTCTCGTTGATGGCAACGCACACCTACGAACAGATTGATTACGCTATAGATCATATCGATAAAATATTTAAAAAGTTCGGTGTAATTTAAAACAATGCATAGACGGCACCGGGACCTCGAAATTCTGTTTCGGGGTCTTTTGTTAGAATGTGTTTTGAATATTTTTATCTACTGTTTTTTAGTCATTTTTTGATGGGTTTGGACTTTCGTTTCTTAAATGCCGAAAACTAAAAACAACGTTCAGGCGTTCCAAAGATTGTTTACAAAAAAAGAGATTTTGCAAGTCATTGATTTAACATATAAAAATGAAACAGGGTTGCCCGAAGTGGTGGCTACCCTGGGTTTTTTTGATGGAGTTCACATCGGGCACCGGCACTTGATAGAACAGGTAAAAACAGAAGCAAACCGGTTGAAACTGCCATCAGCCGTTGTTACTTTCCCCGTGCATCCGCGAAAAGTTTTGCAAGCCGATTATCAGCCTAAGCTGCTTTGCGGTTACGAAGAAAAACTGGAGCAACTGGCAACAACGGGAATAGATTATTGCATCAGTTTACCGTTCACCACGGAGTTGTCGAGATTAACGGCAAGTGAATTTATTACCCGCGTCCTGAAAGAAAGGATACACGTCAACACTATGTTGGTGGGTTATGATCATCGGTTCGGGCATAATCGGGAAGAAGGTATAGAAGAATATATTTTATACGGCAAAGCTGCAGGAATGAACATTGTTCAGGCCACGGAAATGCGTGTGGATGGAGAGGATGTGAGTTCTTCCCGAATCAGGCGTTTGCTGATGAAGGGAGAAATTGAAAAAGCCAATCAGTTACTCACTTATAATTATACATTGTCGGGAAAAATTGTGGAAGGTTATCAGGTGGGGCGCACCATCGGCTTCCCGACTGCCAATGTGAAAGCGTGGGAAAAATACAAAGTGGTCCCTTTACTGGGGGTTTACGCCGTGTTGGTCCATTTTCAGGGCAAAACGCATCGGGGGATGCTTTATATCGGTACCCGTCCGACCTTGCAAAACGGTACGGAGATCAGTGTTGAAGTAAATATTTTCGATTTCGACGGGGATTTGTACAACGAGTCGCTGACGGTTGAGTTTATCGACTTCATTCGTGGAGATGAAAAATTCGATACTGTCCGGCAGCTTGTCGAACAGATATACCGGGATAAGGAGAATGTGATAAAACGATTGAAAGAGGTATAAAACTATCGCACCGGCATTCACCCCGACGAGATTGAATTCTAATAAATCCCTTTCTGGTTCAGCGCTTGCTGATAACGTGCCGCGTTGCGCGCATGCTCTGCATGAGTGGCCGCAAAATTATGTCTTCCAGACAGGTCTTCTTTAGCGCACATAAACAGATAATTGTGCTGTTGCGGAGACAGGGTTCCGTCAATGGCTTTGATGGAAGGTATCCTGATCGGCCCGGGCGGCAGCCCCGTGTTTTTATAGGTGTTGTAGGGTGATTCCACTTCCAGGTGCCGGAACAAAATACGTCGCAACGAAAAATCGCCGACGGCAAATTTTACCGTCGGATCGGCCTCCAGCCGCATCCCTTTTTTCAATCGGTTGAGGTACAGTCCCGCGATAACCGGGTATTCATCAGGATAGGTGGCCTCTTCTTCCACAATCGACGCCAGCGTAGAAACCTGGACCGGCGATAATCCTATATTTTCAGCTTTGCTTTTTCGATTATCGTTCCAGAAGCGGTCGTACTCCTTTTTCATGCGATTGAGGAGATTATCAATGCTTGTGTCCCAGTAAACCTCGTAGGTGTTTGGGATAAACATGGCAGGAAACGTGTTTTCATCAAATCCGAACTCTTTTATTTTAGCCGGATCGTTCAGCGCGTTTAACAGCATTGTACTGTCCATCATCAGTTGCTGCGAAATTCTGCCCGCCAGATCTTCCTTCGTCCGCATATTGTTGAACGTAAGATTTACCGGCGTTTGATTTCCGGTACGCAACATGCGAATCACATCGGGCATCGTCATCCCGTTTTTTACGGCATATCTTCCGGTTTTTACATTATTGGGATAATTCATCCTTTCCGACAAAATTCTGAATATCTGTTCAGACGGCAGATTCGCTTTTTTCAATTGAGAAATCACATCTTCATAATTTTTCTCTTTATCGATATACAGGTAGGCCGTTTCTTTCAGGTTAAATGGCGCTAAAATTGTTTTTTTGGCTACAATTGCACCTATAATTGCTATCAGCAACAGGGAGAGTACTATCCACAGAATAATTTTGCTGCCTTTTTTTTTCGGCTTTTGTTTCATAAGTTCAAAAAATGATTTCGAAAAACTGCACAAATGTACGTAAAAGTTTACACATCTATACAGACCCTGAAAAATGTAGGAAGATTTAAACAGAAATCTCCCGTTTTCTTTGACAAGATGAAAACAATCTTGTATATTTGCACCCAATTTGGTCGAAAACCATACCGGGAAGTGTGGGTGAGTGGCTGAAACCAGCAGTTTGCTAAACTGCCGTACGGGTAACTGTACCGGGGGTTCGAATCCCCCCGCTTCCGCTGGGAGACAATAAATAAAAAAGGGAAACGCTGAAAGTTACACACTTTCAGCGTTTTCTTTTTTCTGTCCGCTGCAGAAAAATGCTCACCCGTAGAGGCATCGTTTTTAACTACGAGACGTTTAAGTCATGCTCCGGCTACCATCAACGATTTTGCATGGTGGTCGGGATTATCGCTCACAGAATGTAAGCAAGCCCTTGAATTGATAAAACACGATTTTGTTTGTAAAACCGTGAACGGACGTGTTTTTTGGATGAAAACCATTACGGCAAAGTAATAACGAGGAACGGATTGTTTTCCCCAACGGTCATGCTGAACGGTGGAATTACCGGTTCGTGGAAAAAGACTCCCGGAATAGAGCTTTCCTTCTTTGAAGAGACATCTGGCGAAGTTCAGCAACTTTTCGAGCCGGAAATAAAGCGGGTGGAAAGTTTTTATTCAGAAACTGTTTAAATTTGCTTCGCTATTCAAGAAGAATTATTTTTTCGGTTCAGGTGTAGATTATACTCGTTCCAATGGTATCAATATCATTTCGCTCAGTTCTCCTCTCCGGGAACTTGAAATTAGCATCAACTCTATACAAGGTAGAGGATTTGGGCTTAAAATGTACAAATAACAGGCACGAAGTCCGGGAAATTGACTAAATTGACTAAATTTGCAAGCAGATATTTGTATTTACATACAAAATTTTCAAACATTAAATATTCAGGGTCATCCCGGAAAGAATGGTTCGTTTGAGTTGTATGAAGATGAAGGCGATAGTTATAATTATGGGCAGAAAAAATACAGCATAATCAAATTCAATCGGGACGATAAAAACAGAACGCTCACCATTGATGACAGAAAAGGTGTCTTTGCGTGAATACCTCATAATCATCTGCTTGATATCCATGTAATGGAAATGATAAACAAAAAAGTAATCCATTTTCTATGACAGCACATATTGTAGTATTTTCGTTTATTTTGATCCTGTTTTTTTCAATTCAAAGGATGAGGCTAAAAGGCAATTGGAGCGCTTCGAGGCAAGCATTATTGAATATTTTGATCATACTTTCACTGCTTATCCCGGCTTATCCCGGAATTACCGTAATTGCCGATTTCTTTTTCGAAGGCTTTACGGATAACCTAATTTGGTTTTCAATTTTTTACATACCGTTATTGGGGTTTTCGTTTTATTATTCATACCGCAACCTGTCGGATAGGAAAGGTTCTGTGCAGGACAACGTATGGTCTGTTTTGATGGGGGGGATTTTAATTGCCGGATATGTGTGCGCGATGATTTCAAGTCATCATGAGAGCGGGCCAACTCCCGTTGTAACTGATTCAGGCTATTTGATGTTTTACTTCGGTTTCATCCATTTCACACTGATACTCTCTTTTGTAAATCAGGTTTATTCCTTAATTCATTGTCAATGGACTAAGGTCCTTACATGGGTCAAATCCGCACTGAGCATTTTCTTCTTAATCATATACATGGAAATGGTTGTAGATATTGTAAAAAAAATTGTAAACTGATGAGGCGATTAGAAAAGGAATTATTCTTTATGTGAATCCTGTGATGCCCGTGTCAACGCGTTCGACTTATGGGATACTTGCTGCTTGGGGGGCGTCCCGGGTGTGGCAAAATCTGTACGATGCAGTCACTACGGCGTGCTTCGACCTGAATGGCCGGTCTGTATATTATAAGGCGTGACTCAAAACGGTAAGGTTAATCTGTTCTTTTTCAAGTAACTTAAAAAGCAGGGATTATACCGTCGAAGTGATTATGAGGGTAACGGATATTTCAACCTATTGGGAAAAACCTCTGCCTGCAAAATCCCCGACCGGGACACAAAGTGAAGGTTACGGCAAACGGTATTGAGCATACAGTCGCCGAAGGCGAACGGATCAACATCAAAATAAAAACAAATACCAATATCAATTACCGGCTTGTAACGGATGACAATAAGGGGCTATTATAGCTTGCATCTATAGCATTGACTGAAAAATCTATCGGAATATATGTTATATAACATATTTTTGTTGTATATTTGCATTGATTTTAATGGCAAGCGAGTTATTAGAAATCAATTTTAGGTTATCAACATTATTCTGAAAAAGTTTCTTGTAAACGGTTGTCGATAAATCATAACTTTAAAAGAAAGGATAAAATTATGAACATCAAAAACCTTACAAAGGAAGACATTTTGTCTCAAATCAACTATTTGGAACAGAATATCAAAAAAGGGCCTGCTGCATATCAGTCAAACCGGATCAGCAGGATCAGAACATTGAAATCAAGCTTGCGTAACCGCAAGGCAGTATCTCTATGACAGCATCGGGATCGGTAACTGATCCGATTGCTTTTTTTACGATTACAATTTAAACCAGATATTTAACAGATAAGTTGCCCATTCGGGCAGCTTTTTTCATTTTATACGGTAGAGTTCACGCCTGTTTTTTTATTCAGGACAATTTTTAACCAAGTATAGCCGATCACCATTGATAGGGCAGATGCTGCCAACACGGCCAGTTTGGCTGTGTCCTGCAACGTTTTATCATCGAATGCCAGCATCGACACAAAGATTGACATGGTAAAGCCGATGCCGGCAAGAATCCCCACGCCTATATACAACATCCAGTCTGGTTTGGTTTTTAGTTTGACAATCCGCATTTTTGTCATTAAATATATGGCCAGCGAAATACCTGCAGGCTTTCCGATCAATAAACCAAGGATAATCCCGATGGAGAGCTCGCCCAGTAAATTAGCAATAGCCTGGGCGTTGATAAATATACTGGTATTTGCCAGTGCAAAAAGAGGTATTACAAGAAAGTTGACAGGGAACAGGAGCGCTTTTTCATACACCGGAATCTTATTTACAGGGAGTAATGCCGACAGGATCACTCCTGCAAAAGTGGCATGAATTCCCGATTGATACATGCAATACCACATCACAACCCCGAGCGAAAGGTACAAGATCCTCGATAACGGATTTCGTAAGTATTTTATTACGAGCAAGATCAACGCCACACATGCTGCGACTCCCAGAAGCCACATAAATTCTGGCCGGCTTCCATAAAAGAAAGCAATAATCAGGATAGCACAAAGGTCGTCAATGATAGCCAGCGCGGTAAGAAAGATTTTTATCGAGTACGGAACCGCTTTCCCCAATAAACTTAAGATCCCAAGAGAAAAAGCAATATCCGTAGCTGCCGGGATAGCCCAGCCTGTCTGATAGATTGTTCCTTTTGTGGCTGTCAGGAAAATGATTGCCGGAAAAATAACGCCGAACAACGCGGCAGCCGTTGGCAGTATCATCCTGCTTGGTGAGGAAAGTTCGCCCACTACCGATTCACGCTTGATCTCCATACCTACCTGAAAGAAAAACAACGCCATCAAAGCATCGTTTATGATGTGCAGGATGCTGTGAGGTAAATGTATGGAGTGCAAAAATGGGATTTCCGTTTCCCAAAAATGGTTGTATGATTCACCTGTGCCGGGTAAATTGGTGATGATGAGCGATGCCGTTGTGCAAAGCAACAGCAATATGCCCACGGCGCGGCTGTCGTGTAGGAAATCGGTTAAAGTAAATTTGTTGCTTCTTGCATCTACAGAGCGCAGATCTTGAGTCATAAATGATCTGTTTACGAAAGTAAGAAACTGAAATCGTCTTCGTGGGATAGCTCCATTGGATCTTGCCCGAATTTAAAAATGCGTGCGTTGCGTTTTCCGATAAGAACCAATTCGTTGTCTTCCAACAGCAACATTGTCCCTTCGCGCAGGCCAACTACAAACAGGTCTCTATTCACTTCAATGAATTCGTTGATGCGTACCTCGCGGGTTTCTCCCCCGTGGTTTGCCGGATGGTCATCTAAGTAATGCGGGTTTATCTGAAAGGGGACAAGCCTGAGTGTCTTAAACTTTTCCGGCTCCACAATAGGCATATCGTTGGTTGTTTTCAAAGTGGGACAGGCAATGTTAGAGCCGGCACTCCACCCGATGTAGGGTGTTCCTTTTTTTACGCGTTTCCTTATGGCTTTCATCAGCCCTTTTTCCTGAAGAATTTTCACCAATTGCCAGGTATTTCCTCCGCCAACCACTATCGCATCGGCATTTCCAATGGCCTCCACGGGGTTGATAAACCTGTGGATACCGGTTACGTGATGCCCGATTTCTGCAAACCTGCTGTTTACTTTTTCTTCATACTCATCGTATGAGAAAGTGACGGCGGCATAAGGAATAAAAACAGCGTTTTTGGCTTTATGGCCTAAGAAATTTTTAATCTGCTCTTTAGGATAATCCAAATAAGCTTCTCCCGGATTGGTGGAGTTGCTGATTAACAATAATCTCATCTTCTTGTGGTTTTGAAGTTTTTATTTGTGGATGCAAAGATAACGAAAATGTTGAAAAAATCCGGTTTTAAGGCTATATTTGCACTCAAATTTCTTATCAGACAAGTAGATATGGACGATATTTTACAACAGATCAGAGCCGAGTTACGCCGTTCGATGAATGGCGTCGCATCTAAAAGCATGCGCGAAAAGGGGCTTCACTACAAGCTGAACTTCGGAGTGGATATCCCTCGGTTGCGTCAATTATCGGAAAGGTATCCAGTTGATGCTCAGTTGGCTGAGCTCTTATGGAGACAAGAGACCCGCGAGTTGAAGATATTGGCGACGATGTTGTATCCAATCGATGAATTTGATATTGAAAAAGCCACAGAATGGGTAAAGGAAATTCCCAATCACGAAATCCGAGAGCAGGTTTGTATGAATTTATTTCAGAAACTGAGTTTTGCCGACAAGCTGGTGCAAAACTGGACCGATTCGGCAGATAAAGAGGTCAGGACCAGCGGTTACTGGTTGTTTGCCCGATTGTTGATTGTAAAATCGGATTTGGTCGATCGGGCAGGGCAAAACGGAATAATGGAAAAGATGATCGTAGATTTGAGCTCCGACTCGTATTTCCTGCGCCTTTCGGCACAAGGTGCGTTGAAGTTTTTGGGCAGGACTTCGAAAGAATTGTCGCAGAAGATATTGAATGGGATTCAGGATTTTCAAACATTGGACGATGCGGTAAAAAATGAAATTTTTGACAGCTTGAGCTTCGAGTTTGCTGAATAAATTTGATTGCAGATGTATGTTTGCGACTAAAGCGGAGACCTTTTAGTTATTTTACGGGGAACCCATAGCTCGCGATTAACGTAAAAAAGAGTAGTTGTCCAAAGCAAAGCGAGTTCTACTCTTTAGTCGCAATCCCTATCTCGGGACGGGTGCAAAGGTAATTACTGATTTTTCCGATTAGTGGAAGGCAATTTTAAAATTAACCGATCGATCTCTTCTTCCCTGCAGTGAACAAAAATATCTTTGTGGAAATCACAAAGCTTGTCGGACGTTTGCAAGAACGACCCCTTCTCCTGCGGCGAAAGCACGCCGGATAACAGTGTGGCAGACTTCCATAACCCGGGGAAAACCTTCTTCAGTTCCGCTCTTCCCTTGTCGGTGATAAAAACGCGCATCCGGCGCCTGTCCTCCTCATCGCGACGCTCACCGATAAGCTTCGCTTTCAGAAGCCGCCTCATGATCTCATTGCCCGAAGTTTTTTCTATCACGTTCCTGTTGTTGATCTCGGTCTTAGACAAACTTTCTTCGTTGAACAGCGCAACCAGGTAGGTGTATTCATCAACCGTTTGGAGCAACGACCCTTTCAGTACCTTTTTGATGTATAACTTGGAATACCGATGCAGGTAACTTATGTTTTGCGCGATACGCACCGTGTCGTTTCTATCCTCTTTGACCGTCCTCCTCTCTTGCAGGAAAAGGATAAAATCGTCCAACGATGGATCGGCTTCGTTTACGTTTGTCGTCTTCTCAAACTTTTCCAGTAACTCAATTATCTCTATTAACAATTTCTTCGATTTCATAAACAGTAAAATAGTACGTAAAGATACTAATTATTTGAATAGAATACGGAATAATTCGATAAAAATTTAATAATAGTACAAAAATGTATTATATTTGTGTTTTAATAATTTGATGGATATGGAAATTGCAGCAAGAATTGAAGGGGCCGGTAAAGAATATAAAACAGGCGACACCACCATAGTTGCATTGGCACCGTCCACCACAGAGTTCAGAAAAGGCGAAGTAACGCTGATCGTTGGCCCTTCGGGTTCGGGAAAAACCACCTTGCTCTCGTTGCTTGGATGTGTTATTTATCCTACAATGGGCAATGTCTGGCTGGGGGATACGTGCGTGAGCCGGCTGTCGGAGGCAGAGCTGGCAAAAATCCGGTTAAACGAAATCGGTTTCGTGTTCCAGGGCTTTAATCTTCTGGCTCCGCTCAACGCACTCGAGAACGTGATGCAGCCGCTTATCCTGAAGGGCGAGCCGCGGAAAGAAGCTAAACGGAAGTCGTTATCGATCATCAAAAAGTTTGATATGCAGTCGCGGATGAAGAACCTGCCCAGGAACCTCAGCGGCGGGCAGCAACAACGGATTGCCGTTGCGCGTGCCCTGGTCTCCAACCCGCAACTTATACTTTGTGATGAACCTACGGCTTCGCTCGACCATAAAAGCGCTGTATTGGTGATGGATATGTTAAAAGGGCTTTCGCGCGAAGATCGGGCGGTAATTATCGTTACTCACGATGTCCGCTTAAAAAGATATGCCGACCGGACGATTTATGTTTCTGAAGGAAAAATCAGCGATACGCCGTTTGAAGAGGAGTTTGATAATTAAATAAAACAATATAAAATGAAAAAACTATTGATTGGCTTATTTTCGATTTTCTTTCTCGTTGCCTGCAGCAACAAAAAAGAAAATGTAGCTACGGTTGAAGCAGGGCCCGTGAGCATAGCGGTCGGGATTGGGAAAGTAATCCCGCAGAATGGTGTCAGTGAGCTGGCTTCGCCTGTTGCCGGCATTGTTTCCGAAATAGCTGTGGCGACAGGGAGTAAGGTGAAATCCGGCGATTTGCTGCTCACTATCGACAACACCGATGCCTTGCTGGCGTTGAGCGAAATAAATAGCCGGTTATCCACGCAGCAAGAATCCATACAATCGGCAAGGCTGCTGAGGGAACAGGGTTTGACCCGGTTACGGGAAAAGGAACGGTTGCTTAACGATGCCCGTGAGCTGTTTTCTGCAGGAGCAGTTACCGGCGAAAGTGTGCGTAACCTGCAAAACGAATACGACCTGGAAAAGCAAAACCAGAAAAAGCTGCAAAGCGATATCCAACTGCAGGAATTACAGCTCCGCGAGATTGTTTCACAAAAAAGTACAAAGGCCGAAGAGTTAAGCCGGACATCGCTGCGCGCACCCATGGACGGGATTGTGCTGGATGTGCTTCCGAAAAAAGGCGAAGCCGTGGATCGTTACGAAACGTATGTGATCTTGGCGCCCGATGCCCCGTTTTTTGTGGAGGCCGAGATTGACGAGATGTTTTCAAACAGGCTTGCGCTGGGGCAGTTGTGCGAGATAAGGATTGCCGGCAGCGCTCAGTCGGTAGCTCAAGGGAAGGTCCTCAGCATCTCTCCCGATTTGAAAAAGAAATCGCTCTTTTCCGACAGCGGGCAAGATCTGCAAGACCGTCGTGTGCGTAAAATTGAAGTTTCCATGGACAACGATGCCCATTTGCTTATCAATACCAAAGTAGAATGCGTGGTTCACTTAAATTAAGTTGACATGTTTGCAACAGCATACAAATTTATTCGATTCGAAAAATCCAAAAGTACGGGCATCCTGTTGGGAATCATCATCAGTATCTACCTGATTGGGTTGGAACTGGGTATTTTCTTTTATCTCACAACCCTTATCGGCGGTGTGATACACAATGCCAAGCCCGAATACTCGCAGATTTTTGTCGTAAACAAACTCACCAACAACGCCAATATACTTTCACCGTTCGACAAGCGTTGGGTAAACCAGTTGAGGAGCATAGAAGGAGTTGATGATACGCACGGAATGGTGTTATCGACTGTTAGCGTCCGGTTCGACAACGGAGAAAGTTCGCCGGCAGTTATTATCGGGAGCGAATACCCCGAACTGGCGGCAGGTCCGTCGGAAGCGCTGTTGCACACCGGTTCCACTAACAATCTGCTCCTACAGGGGACGGTCTCTACCGATTTTTACGATAACAAGACGTTCGGTTACAACATAGAACAGGGAACGCAGTTCGAGATCAGCGGGAAAAATGTCACCGTGGGCGCTACGACAAAAAACGCCAAAGGTTTTTCGAGCCCGATGATTTATACAACCGATGCTACTGCGCGTTATTATTCGGGCTTTTCGGAAGATATGGTCAGCGCGGTTATTGTTACGGTAAAAGATGAGTCAAAAATAGATCATGTCATTGAGCAGATAAATGCCGTTGCACCCGACCTTCGGGCATGGCGGTCGGAAAAGCTCAACAATGCCACCGTTATAAATGTAATGACGGCGAACAATATGGGAATGAGTTTCGGGACATTGGTCATCTTTGCTATCGTGAGCGGATTCTTCATTATCGGGCTTACGATGTATTCCGCCACCTACGACCGGATCAAAGACTACGGAACCCTGAAGGCCATTGGTGCTACCAGTCACTACATCACGCTTTTGGTGATGACGCAATCGTTTATTTATGCAGTTCTCGGATTTGCGGTTTCGTTGATTCTATTGATCGTGACGAAATTCGGAATGGCAAAAGCGGGGCTAATCATTAGTCTCTCTCCGCAGTTTTTGGCATTTTTGTTTTTCGTGACACTGATTATTGCCGTAGCTAGCTCTATGTTCTCGATACAGAAACTCAAGAAAGTAGAACCGTCGTCGGTGTTCAGGTAAAGATTTCAAGTTCATAAAAAGTATTCACAATGAAAAAAACATATTTTCTTTCCCTTTTATTGATGGTATCCGCCTTATCCGTTGCAGGCCAGGAGAAAACGATAAATATAGAGGCGCTGGCGCTGGAAGATGCAGTGAGTTACTCGCTCACTCACTCGCCAGAGATAATCGCGCAACGCCTGAAAGAACAACAAGCCGGACAGAAGCTTTCGCAATTCAAGCTGGACTATCTGCCCGACATCTATGCTACATCCGATTTGCGGCGGAACCTTATTATCCAGTCAACCCCTATTCCGGCAATGATGCTTGATCCTTCGGCACCCAAAGACGAGTTAGCCTATATGCGTTTCAACACTCCGTGGAATTCGGGGGCGGGGTTGAATGTTGATTTCGATATTTTCAATCCCGAAACGGCCGGACGGAAATCGGAGCAGGAGAAGCAGTTGAAAATAAGCCGGCTCGATTCCCGAATTGCCGAGAACGAACTGAAGGCCAATGTCTCCCAGGCATATATCGATTGTGCGATTGCACAGGCCCAATTGGATGCGGTAACTGCCGATACGGCTTATTACGCCCTGTTGTTGCAGGAGGCCAAAGACCTTTATAGGCGGGAAAAGATTTCGCTTGCAGACAAAAATAATTTGGAAATGAATTACAACGTTTCGCTCACCCGGTTTTATCAGGCAAAAAATATCCTGCATAACGCCAGGGTAAACTTGTTGTTGAGTCTGGGAGAAGAGCCGGACGAGGATAAATTGGACAGGCTGAGTTTATCGGATGATATCCAGTCGCTCTACTCGAAAATGGCATTAAATGGATGGGTGGACAGTGAAAATCCCCTTTCTCAACGCCGCCAGGCTGAATTGGTTTCGTTGTCGGAGATAAAGACTAAAAATGCAGTATTGAAATATGCGCCGTCGTTGTCGTTATCGGGATATTACGGAGCCAACTATTTTGGGAAAGAGTTGAAGTTGGGGAATACCGACAGGTGGTTTGGAAACAGCTTCCTGGCCCTCTCGCTTCGGATTCCTATCTCGAGATCGCTCAGCACGGCAAAAGAAGTATCCCAGTTGCGTATGCAAGAGCAGATTGAGCGTGAAAATTTACGCGATTTACAGAATAACCGCCGGGGGGAGTTGTCGAGGGAGCTGGCTCAGTTGGAGACCTACAAGAACAACTACCGGCTGAAATTAGCCAATTTGGAGTTGATAGCCGGAAATGTGGCTGCAAAACAATTGCAACTACAAAAGAAATATATTCTCGAAAGCGAATTCTCTTCGGAAAAACTGCGTGAACAAAATACTTTACAGGAATACCTGCAAGCGGCTTACGATGTTTTGTCGGCTTGCATAAATATGGAGAAGTTGACAAAAAATTGATGCTAATTATTTGTTATCGCGATAATTGTTCTGGATAAAAAACATCGAAATAAAAATATTCGCGATTAAAAAGCCGCCTCCACTTGCCAGAAATATCCCTTTCCATTTCGGCAGCACAACCAGGCTAACGATAGACGCAACAGCAATGATTGCGATGATGATCCAAAGAACAGTAAAAAGTTGTTTTTTTGTAGCCATATATGATAAATTTAAAAGTTGACTTGCCTTTTTATCCATGCTGTTATGTCCGACAACACTTCCGGTGAAATGGTCTCTTCAATTTTCCCGTATTCGTCGATACGACCGGTTTCACATTCCTGAAAAAGATGATTAAGGCCCGGGTAAGTTTTTATTTCGTATTGGTGATTTCGTCCCTTGTCTAAAGCCGATTTTATGGCGCTCAAATTTTTATCGGCTAAAACCTGTGTGTCTTTTTCCCCATTAATGGCCAACACCGGACATTTCACTTTTTGCAGGTATTCCGTCGGATCTAATGCGAGGAACTGACGATACCAGGGTGTGGAGATCGCATTGAACTGGTCACGGACGAAAGGATCCTTTTTCAATTTCATTTTAACAAGGATAGGATATTGCTCCCAGAGTTGCGACAGCCTATCGCGCAACGTTACCCGGTCTGCTTCCGTTCCTTGCCATTCCGGGAGGCTCTCGAAGATCTCGCGCATCGCCTTTAATGATCGCTCCCTGTTTTCGGGTTCCATATTCAGTGTTTCCAGCGATAAGCGGTTTTGCTCCATGATTGTTTCAATCCCCTTTTCCCCCATCCCGGCCAGAAGCACAACAAATCTTACGTCCCGATTATCCGATGCAACCATCGGCGCAATTACACCGCCTTCGCTGTGTCCGATAAGCCCTATTTTCGACCTGTTCACCTCTTTTCGGGTTTTCAGGTAGTCTAAGGCTGCCGTTGCATCGCCGGCAAAATTTTTGGTGGTTGCGGTTTCGAATTGCCCGTCTGACGAACCCACTCCGCGCTTGTCGTATCTGAGTACGACAAAGCCGTTTCGGGTCAGCTGATCGGCAATTACTAGAAACGGTTTGTGCCCGAAAACGGTTTCATCCCTGTCGTGCGGCCCGCTGCCCGCAATCAGCACAACTGCCGGAAATGTTCCTGCGGAATCGGGGATCGAGAGTGTTCCGGCAAGCTCTGTCTTGTCTTTTTTGTTGGTAAACTTCACCTCTTCCGTCTTGTAGGGAAACGGCGGTTTTGGTTCCTGCGGACGGTTTAAAACCGGCTCATCGGATTGCTTCAACACCAACGGAAACGGTATTCCGCCCTGATTAAACGTTCCCACGATAGAATCGCCGTACAATGTTCCCTGATAAAAAAGGCCCAATCCGGTTGCCACAACCTCAAGCATGTTTTCAGCAAAGGAGGTCTTTGAAGTAGGTAATCCTAACGCGTTTTGTGCGGGACTGTCCATTTTTGTAGTGTAAATGCTGTCGGTTTTCGAGATGTGGAAAACAACGGGCAGTTTGTTGCCCATGATGTTAAGCGTTCCGCTCCACGAGCCTGTAATCTCTTGTGAAAAAACAGTAACAGTGGTCAGAAGCAGCAAAACAACGGAAAGATTCTTTTTCATAATTGCACGGATTTAGAACTATTCATGATGATACGGTTCGCCGTTTAAAATGGTCATCGCCCTGTAAAGTTGTTCCACAAACACTAGCCGGACCATCTGATGCGTGAAAGTCATTCTCGATAACGACAACTTCTCGTTGGCACGCCTGTAAACTTCGTCGGGGAATCCGTAAGGGCCCCCAACAACAAAAACAAGCCGTTTAGGCGCGGAGTGCGATTTTTTTTCTATAAACAGGGAAAATTCCACAGAGGAGTATTGTTTTCCTTTATCATCCAGTAAAACCACATGATCGCCTTGTTGGATCCGATTCAGTATCCCTTCCCCCTCCAGGTTTTTTTGCTCTTTTTCCGATAAGTTTTTTCTGTTTTTTATATCCGGCACAAATTCCAGGTCGAAAGGAATGTAATGACTCAATCTTTTCCTGAAAATATCCATCGCCTGCGCGTAGAAATCTTCATCGGTTTTTCCTACAGACAGCAAAACAACCTTCATCTCTCTTCTATAAATGTTTTTTACGTTAAATTAGCAACTTGGATACAAATATAACCTTTTATTTTTATAATTTTGCATTCACAATTTGCAAGTTTTATTAACAAAACGGGAACAATCTTTGTTACTATTAGCAGCAGCCCAATTTTATTGAAATGGAAATAGAAAAATTGACCGATAAACTCATTGAACTGGCTTTTGCCGAGGATATAGGCGACGGCGATCATACTACGCTTTGCTCTATTCCTGAAACGGCCACCGGCAAAGCTCGCCTGTTGATTAAGGAAGAAGGTATTTTAGCAGGAGTGGGAGTTGCCAGGACGATCTTTCGTCATTTCGACAAAGGGATATCGGTTGACATTTTCATGAACGACGGCGCGCGTGTAAAGCCCGGGGATGTTGCGTTCATTGCATCGGGGAAAGTGCGGTCGCTGTTGCAAACAGAACGATTGGTGTTGAATGTCATGCAACGCATGAGTGGAATAGCCACTACTACCGGAAAATATGTAAAATTGCTCGAAGGGACCAAAACAAAAGTGCTTGATACGCGCAAAACCACGCCCGGAATGCGGATGCTGGAGAAACAGGCCGTGAAGATCGGCGGCGGGGAAAATCATCGTATCGGTTTGTTCGATATGATCTTGCTGAAAGATAACCACGTGGATTTTGCAGGCGGCATTGAAAATGCCATTCGTGGAGCACAAGAATATTTGAAGGAAAAAAACAAACAGCTCAAAATAGAGATCGAAGTACGTAATTTCGATGAACTGAACCAGGCTCTTGCCGTTGGAGGAATCGACAGGATCATGCTTGATAATTTTACTCCCGGACAGACGCTCGAAGCTGTGAAGATGGTGAACGGGCGTGTTGAACTGGAGTCGTCGGGCGGGATTACTTTCGAAACTATTCGTCAGTATGCCGAGTGTGGTGTGGACTACATCTCGGTGGGTGCGCTCACACATTCGGTGAAAAGCCTGGATATGAGTCTGAAAGCGATTGAATAACAGTTAGCAAAGTGTAGATGATAGATACGAAACAGCTCGAACTAGACAAACGGTATATGCGGATGGCATTTATCTGGTCGGAAAATTCATACTGCAAACGCCGCCAGGTAGGCGCCATTTTGGTAAAAGACAAGATGATAATCTCCGACGGGTATAATGGTACACCATCCGGATTTGAGAATGTTTGTGAAGATGAGAATAATGTTACAAAGCCCTACGTCCTTCATGCCGAAGCAAATGCCATTACAAAGGTGGCCCGGTCTAACAACAGCAGCGAAGGGGCAACATTGTATGTGACGTCGTCGCCTTGTATCGAATGTGCCAAGCTTATCATTCAGGCAGGTATCAAAAGAGTTGTTTATGCCGATTCTTATCGATTGAGCGAAGGGGTGGAATTGCTTATGAGAGCTGGTATAGAGTTGGTTTCGGTTGATTTATAAATGTAAGTTGAAAGAAAGATAATGAGTCCTGAGAAAAAAATAAAAACGTGGCTTCCCTTATGGATTGGATTGAGTATTGCTTTGGGAATTTTCATAGGGAGCATATATTCGCAATTTGGAAGCATAGGAAAAGTTGAAGGAACCGGAAAGATTGATGCCGTATTCAACTACATCAATAAATCGTATGTCGATACCGTGAATATGTACCAGCTTGTGGAAGAGGCGCTGCCTAAAATTGTTCATGAACTGGATCCGCATTCGGCGTATATCCCCGCCAGCGAAATGAAACGTCTAAACGAAGACCTGGAAGGTCATTTTTCGGGAATCGGCGTTAGTTTTTATGTGTTAAGGGATACGATCGTGGTGACAAGCATTGTCCCCGGCGGCCCATCGGAGGCAGCAGGCATACAACAATGGGACAGGATAGTCAATGTCAATGATACATTGATCGCCGGCAAGAAAATTACAAACGCCGATGTGTTGCAAAAACTTCGCGGTGAAAAAGGTTCGGAAGTAAAACTCGGGATCAAGAGGAACGATGATTCAAAGCTGACCAACATAACCGTAACCCGCGGGGATATTCCCATGAATAGCGTGCAGGCCGCTTATATGCAGACCGACGCCATCGGGTACATCAAAGTAGGCACATTCGGATTCAATACTTTCAATGAGTTTATATCGGCGTTATCCAAGCTTAAAAGCCAGGGAGCACGCTCCTTTGTAATCGATCTGCGAGGCAACAGCGGCGGTTCGTTGGACGTTGTGGTTGCCATGGTGAATGAATTTCTCAATAAAGGTGATCTGATTGTTTATGCCGACGGGCGCAACTTCCCCCGTCAGGACAATTACGCTAATGGTTCTGGAACAAGCAAGGAAGATGATGTTGTTGTTCTGATTGATGAATTAAGCGCGTCGGCAAGTGAAATATTCGCCGGCGCCATTCAGGATAACGATCGCGGGTTAGTGATCGGGCGCCGGTCGTTTGGAAAAGGACTGGTACAAAGCCAGCGGAGTTTTCCCGACGGGTCTGCCGTGAGGCTTACCGTTGCCCGGTATTATACAGCATCGGGGCGCTCCATTCAACGAAAATATGAAAAAGGGAAGTACGATGAATATGAGTTGGAGGCTTTAAACAGATATATGCAAGGCGATTACGTGAATACCGATACAGCATCTACCCTGATCCCGTTTAAAACCGAAGGCGGGCGGACTGTTTTCGGAGGCGATGGCATAATGCCGGATGTTTTTGTCGCCCGCGACACAGTAGGCATGAATTCTTATTTTAATTCACTCGCCAGCAGAGATTTTATTCAAGAGTATGCCGTAACCTATTCGGATATGCACAGGCAAAAATTGCAGGAGTTTCGATCGGCTGAAGAACTTGTCCGTTTTTTATATAAGCAACCTCTTTTGACGAACTTGGTGAGTTTCGCCGACAATAAAGGGATCCGTCCGCGGCCCTATTATGTAGAGGAATCCAGGAAGCTGTTGGAGCGGCAGTTGGTCTCCTATATCGTTAGGAACTTTTTTGGAGAAGAAAGTTATTTCTCCATATATATGCAGGACGATGCTTTGATGAAAAAAGCCGTTAATTTTATTGAAAAAGGGTTGGCGAAGCCCGAATCTGTTGTGGAGGAAAGGTATAAGTCAATTTCGTTGGGCCAGGGGATCAGCTTTTCTATCCCCCGGGAGCCTGGCGCATTGTTTTACGCATGAAACGAGTACGGGCAATGAAAGAGATGAATATTGTTGAGCAGAAAAAAAAGCTTCGTACGAGAGTGGTTGAGATAAAGCAATCTTATTCTCAAAGGGAGCTGCAAAACTTGTCGGAGGAGGTAATATCCACACTTGAGCTCACTGAAGTTTTCCAAAATGCAAAAGTTGTTCTTGCTTATTACAGTATGTCTGATGAAGTAAATACGCATGAATGGATAAAAAGACATCATTGGCAAAAACAATTTCTTTTGCCAATGGTTAATAATAGTGAATTAGTTTTGAAAAGATATGTTTCCGAAGAGAGTATGTTGACTTCCGATTTTGGAATTGAAGAACCGCTGGGTAATACTTTCCCGGAGCAGGAATACGATAAAATAGATTTGGTAATTGTCCCGGGTGTTGCTTTCGACCGCACACTAAACCGGATGGGTAGGGGAAAAGGCTTTTACGATAGATTATTACCAAAGATAAAGGCTCCAAAGATAGCTATCTGTTTTGACTTTCAGGTTTTTGACAGAATTCCGGCAAATCAAGGAGATATCAAAATGAACATGATTGTTTGTCAGAATGAGATTATTGTGGAATAACTGCCCAACAATCCGGATTTCAGATAAACATTTTTATTAACATCACAATTCTTCATAAATTTGCAGTATATTTGGCAATTTAGAATATACTGTTGTTGGTCTTTGAGTGCAGTTATGAATAAATACTTAGAGAATTACTTATCAAACAGGGTTTTGTCCCGCATGTCTATCCTGATAATAGACATCCTCATTATACTGTTTTCGACCCTGACTATGTATTTTTTGCGCTTCGGCTTTGAAGGGCTCACCGCGCAAGTTAAGGCTGATGGTATAACCACAACGCTTGTCCTGATATTTTTCAATGTCATTGCATTTCTTATTTTTAAAACCTTTAGCGGGATTCTACGCTTTTCAGCCTTTTCCGATCTTCTTCGCATTATTTATGCGTTAACCCTTGGTTATTTTGTATCGTTTGTCTGTCTGGTAATAATAAAGAAATATAACCCTGCCTTTACGGTTTCAAATACCATTCATTTTGCAACTTATGTCTTGAATGTTTTATTGATGATTTTTTCCCGTATTGTTGTCAAGGAGGTTTATGAGTCTATTACAGGCAAGCCGCAAAAAGCCACCAATATTTTTATTTACGGTACCAAGCAAGCCGGAATTAGCCTTGCAAAGGCGATCAGGGGAAATCGGGAATTTAAGTATAAGGTATTGGGATTTATTACCGATGAAGACAATATGGTCGGCAAAAATCTTTTGGGGCTTAATATTTATGCCAATAACGAAAATCTGTTCAGGGTGTTGGAAGCAAAAGATGTGAAAACAGTTATTGTTTCCCCTCATAAAATGGATCAGATAAGAAATTCTCCTTCACTGGAAAACTTTGTTGATCATAATATTTCCCTGTTGACCACCTCTCCTGTTAATGAATGGAACGGGACATTGACAGGAAAAGAGCAGTTAAAAGATATTCAAATAGAGGATCTGCTCCCCCGCAACCCCATTAACATCAATTTAAAGGAAATTGCCGCCCACATTGAAGGAAAGAGGGTTATGGTGACAGGAGCCGCAGGCTCTATAGGGAGCGAAATTGTCCGTCAGGTAGCTTCATTCAACCCTTACAATATTATTTTGATCGATCAGGCAGAAACCCCCCTGCATGATATGAGGCTTGAACTTCAGAAAAAGTGGATCGATATCAATACAAATATAATTGTTGCGGATGTAGGCAATGCCACGAGGATGGAACGCATTTTTGCAAAGTCGCGCCCGCAGTATATCTTTCATGCCGCAGCCTACAAACATGTTCCTATGATGGAGGATAATGTTTCCGAATCCATACAGACAAATGTCTTAGGAACAAAGATATTAGCTGATTTAGCTGTAAAATACGGCGCCCAGAAATTTGTCATGATCTCTACAGATAAAGCAGTGAACCCGTCAAATATAATGGGTTGCTCAAAAAGGATCAGTGAGATCTATGTTCAATCCTTGTCAAGGCACCTTGCAAAAACCAGTCAGAAAACAACACAATTCATCACGACCCGATTTGGTAATGTATTGGGTTCTAACGGCTCGGTAATTCCGTTATTCAGGGAACAAATTAAAAACGGAGGTCCTATAACAGTCACCCATCCCGAAATTATCCGTTATTTTATGACCATCCCCGAAGCTTGCCAGTTGGTTCTCGAAGCCGGGTCCATGGGGAAAGGCGGTGAGATTTATCTTTTCGATATGGGTAAGCCTGTAAAGATCATTGATCTGGCCAAGAGAATGATCCGACTGTCGGGATCGAAGAATATCAAGATCGAGTTTACCGGATTGCGTCACGGCGAGAAGCTTTATGAAGAGTTATTGAACAATGCCGAACATACGAAGCCCACGCACAATGAGAAAATCATGATTGCTCAGGTGCGGGAGTATGAGTACGAAGGAGTGAGGGATCAGATTGAGAAGTTAATAAATATTTCGTATCAGTACGATGATATGCGTACCGTGAAAAAAATGAAAGAGATTGTTCCTGAGTTTCGAAGCATTAACTCTCCCTATGAGGCGGTTGACCGGTTGTTGGAGAAACTGGATGACAAGGCCACGGTCAAAATTCAAGACGCATTTTCAATTTAGGTCTCCCTGCATATTGCAAAGCTTGGTGTAATAGCCGTTTAATGCGTACAGCGAGTTATGTCCGCCCGACTCAATGATTTGTCCCTCCCTTAAAACATAAATCTCGTCCGCATTCTTTATGGTGGATAACCGGTGTGCAATAATGATGGTTGTCCGGTTTTTCATCAGTTTCTCCAAAGCATCCTGTACCAGCCGTTCCGAATCGGTATCAAGTGCCGAGGTAGCTTCATCCAGAATCAGGATCTCCGGATTTTTCAGCACCGCTCTCGCAATGCTTATCCGTTGACGCTGTCCACCCGACAGTTTTCCTCCCCGGTCGCCGATATTGGTCTGGTATCCGCTTTGGGTGGCCATGATGAACTCGTGCGCATTAGCCACTTTTGCCGCTTCAATCACCTCTTCTTGCGTGGCCTGTTTTAAGCCGAAAGCGATATTGTTGAAGAATGTGTCGTTGAAAAGGATCGCTTCCTGGGTTACGTAACCTATCTTTGAGCGCAGATCGTGTAAGGTAACCTCCTTTATGTTGATGTTATCGATAAAAAGCCCCCCTTCCTGAATATCGTAAAATCGGGATAAAAGGTCGGTCATGGTGGACTTTCCCGAGCCCGACTGGCCTACAAGAGCCACCGTCTTCCCTTTCTCGATCGTTAAATCGATCCCTTTCAGCACCCACTCTTTATTGTATTTGAACCAAACATTATTGTAATGTATCTGTTTTTCAAAAGTCAGCTTTTGAGGATGTTGAGTGTCGGTTATCTCATTTTGCGCATTCAATATCTTGTCGATCCGTTCCATGGAAGCCAGGCCTCTCTGCACGGTATATGCCGATCTTGAGAACTCCTTAATAGGGTTTATGATACTGTAGAAAATGGTGAGGTAATAGATAAAAGTGGCCGCATCAATAATGCCATTGCCGCTTAATATAAGCGAGCCGCCAAACCAGAGGACAATAGCTATGGTGACGGTTCCCAGGAATTCACTCATCGGATGTGCAAGATACTGCCGCCTGGCAATCCGGTTAGACATTTTTCTAAACAGGTCGCTCCCCGCATAGAATCGTTTTGATATTTTGCTTTCAGCATTAAACGCTTTTATTATCCTGAGCCCGCTCAATGTTTCCTCAATTTGCGACATCAGCTCACCCCATTTATTTTGAGCCTCAAACGAGCTTTTCTTCAGCGATTTTCCCACCGTCCCCATCACATATCCCATAATCGGCAGCACCACAAAGACAAAGAGGGTGAGTTGCCAGCTGAGGACGACCATTGTAATTAAATAAATAAGAATAAGGATCGGGTTTTTAAAGAGCATATCGAGCGAACTCATCACTGAGCTCTCCACTTCATTCACATCTCCCGAGACCCGGGCCAATATATCGCCTTTACGTTCTTCCGAAAAAAAACCGATAGGGAGGGCCAGTATCTTATCGTTAATTTGGTTTCTGATGTCTTTCACCACCCCTGTCCGGACGGGAATGGTGAAATAGGCTCCGAAATAGGCGGTTCCTGTTTTAAACAGGGTCATAACAACAAGCGTAATCGCCAAAAACATGAGTGTTGTGCTGCCTCCATAGGTCTCAATAAGTTGAGACATATACCAATTCCCGTTATTTAAAACAATATCGATCATCGAGATACCTTTCGTCTCCCATGGAATAAATTCAAAAACCTTATTGTTGACTTTAAATAAAACCTGAAGTATGGGTATGATGGTTGCCAGTGAAAAAACGTTCAATAATGCGGTTAATATATTAAAAAGGAACGACAGGATCACGTATTTCTTATACGGGGGTAAGAAACGCCTGAATATAGTTACAATACCTTTCATCAAAAAATTTACTTTTGTAATAGTTTTAGTACATAAATAAAAAACGGTGCAAGATACACATAATTTGTGACTCTATATATCAGATTTGACGTTTTTGCAGTGTTTTTGCAGAATAACCTCCAATAAGTACAATTTGAGGTCTTTTATTAATCCATTAGTTGCTAAACCATTACTTCAATGCTTGAAAAAAAATGATTTTTTTTATTAAATTCATTGCGAAAATGTTTTGTTTGAATAAAATCTTTTTCTACCTTTGCATCCGCTTTCCGAAAAACAGCAGTTAGGGGGAAGCATGACAAACGTTCTTTGAAAGTATTCCATACACGTTTTTTAAAAGACAAGCAGTATATAAACAATATATTGGTACCCGTTCAATTTAAGAACACAGATAAAAGGAAAAGGAATAGATTCGTGAAATCAGGGGCAAGTTTGAGGATCACCGGCGGGAGCCGGGTGTTTGTTCAGTTTTTTTTACCGTTGTT
>Ga0228536_1000472_pt1 | contig 73980 bp, 81 predicted proteins | sample SJ1Smetagenome_FD_168611 | JGI IMG/M metagenome (GOLD analysis project Ga0228536, IMG submission 168611) | Enriched culture of PCE-dechlorinating microbial communities from Ithaca, New York, USA - SJ1.S | ecosystem: Engineered > Modeled > Simulated communities (microbial... > Unclassified...
AAATGTCGAGATCTTAAGGGCCCGGGAACAGATGTATCTTGCCGCGGGTGGCCTTGTGGTCTCCAGGGGAGTACTGGATAGCTTTATTGAGGTCCTGGAGAACATCAAGGGAGATATCACCGTTGCTTCGGTACGTGATGCCACAGGGAGCAGCAGGAAATACGTTCTTCCGATGCTGGAGATGCTTGACGCAATGGGGGTAACAAGAAGGGTCCAGGAAAAACGTATAATCAGAAAGAAATAAAAAATAAACACAAGTTAAAAAAACCTCGCCCCTCCCTCCCTTGAAATGTGCAAAATTGTGTGGTAAAATCATTACAAAACTACAACAGGAGTGACCCTGATATGAGTCCTAACCTTGCCACGATCCGGGATCGGGTGAACGAGTACAAGGGCTCCAAGGTCCGTTACAAGGCTTTAAAGGGCCGTCGGAAAACGGAGGAACGAATGGGGGTTATTATGGAGACTTACCCCCATCTTTTCACTATGTACGTGGAGTCCCAAAGGAGCACAGTTTCTTTCAGCTACGCGGAGCTTCTCACCCGAGAGGTGGAAGTCGAGATCCTTCCTGGCAACAAGAAGCTGATCCAGTTCTAGTCGATATGATCGGCAACACCCCGGTGCCTCTGGCACCGGGGTGTTGTTTTTTGTGAGGTGTTTACATGTATCTTGTTCTTGATTCTCCTGCCAAACTGAATCTGACCCTGAGGATAGTTAACAGGAGGAACGACGGCATGCATGATATCTGTTCGCTTTTCATGAGATTGCCTTCGGTTGAAAAGTTGACATTCCGGATGATCGACCATAATAATGTAAGTAAGGATACGATAAAGGTTTACGGCCAGGTGGTTACCGGAAGGAACATTCTGGAAAAGGTTCTGGAAACGGCCAGGAAAAAGCTTCCCCATATTCCATTCATGGAGATCGGTGTATGGAAAAGCATTCCGCCCGGAAGTGGTCTCGGGGCAGGCAGCGGCAATGCGGCAGTTCTTGCCGGATGGCTCGCGAAGGAGTTGGGCGTAGTTTTCTCTGAAAGAGATATTTGTGACCTGGGGGCGGATGTTCCTTTCCTTTTTGAAGGCCCGCCTTACTCCTTTCGTTCGGGAGTAGGCGAGATCCAGGTCAAGAATGAGTTCGGTCTTTCGGACAGGTTCTCGACTTTTGTCATAATACCTGAATGGTCTTCGGAAACCGGAATCGCCTATAGAATGGCGGATGAACACTACAGGGACGGGGGATGGCGACTTTCTGCGGGAGAGGCTTTAAGGGAAGCAGAATCCATAACTTCATCACTTGCCAAAGGTGAGCGGGTGGGCCTGCTTCCAAATGATTTCACCCCGGTCCTGTTCAAGACCCACCCTGAATATGCCTCACTTTTTAAAGTGGCTGAATCGGCGGGTTCACTGGCATGGGGGATCAGTGGAAGCGGAAGTGCCCTTTTCTGTCTTTTTGAAAAAGGCAGAGAGGATAAGATGGTCAGAACCGTTTTTGGGAATACCGGGCTAGTCAGAAAATTCCTGGAGTTGAGGTGAGGGTATTATGAAGAGTTCCAGGACTGAAAGATTGATCAGGATGGCTTCCCGTTTTCTGATGAATCCGTCGAAACAGATCTCATTGACGGAAATGTCGGAACAATTTGAGGTCTCCAAAACTGTGATCAGCGACGATATGGCCATCGTTGACCAGGCTTTCCGGGAGGAAGGTTTAGGGGAAATGCGGGTCGGACGAGGGAGAAGCGGGGGGGCTTTCCTGAGGCCATCACTCTCCCGGGATTTCCGGGAGTCCTTTCTGGGTTCAGTCGCGGCCATTCTGTCATCTCCTGACAGGATCCTTCCGGGAATGCTTATCCACTATTCAGACCTTCTTTTCAACCCATTTTATGCGCGTCCCCTGGGTTATGCTCTTGCCTCTGACTTTTCCCAGAGAGGTCCCGACGTGGTCATGACGTCCGAGGTCAAAGGAATACCACTGGCTATTTTTACGGCCCACGCACTGGGAGTGCCAATGGCGGTCTGCCGTTTCAGGAACCGCCCCGCAGACGGTCCGGCTGTTGCCGTCCATTACCCCTCGGGAAGCGGCGAGGTGAGGACCATGTTCATGGGAACAAGATTCCTCTCTTCGGGAAAGAAGGTCCTGGTAATAGACGACTTCATGAGAGGAGGCAGTACTGCTGCGGGTATGCTCCTTGTCGCAAAGGAGTTCGGCGCTGAAGTTATTGGCACCGGTATATTTATCGCTGCCTCTGAACCTGTCAGGAAAGCGGTCTCGGAATACAGGGCTTTATTGAGACTTGAAAAGGGAACTGATGGAGTCCCGATAGTGAAGGTGCAGATTTAGGACATGGAACGGTGGATCGCAACTCGTGACTCGTACCCTCCAGACAAGATGAAGGACCTGGTCCCGAGGAGTATTAACGAGGGACGCGCCCTGTCGCTTCCTTTCGCCTCGCTCGGGGCAGCGCGAAGCCTACCCAGTCGCTACGCTCGGGGCACCTTGTCCCGACATAGTCCCGAGGTGATTTAACGAGGGAAGTGCTTCAATGAGGGACCTTGTGACTGGTAAAACCTTGACTGGTGAATCACGGGAACAAAATCATAAAGGCGTGGACAGGAAGGGCAGAAAACCCCGTCAGACGTGACGGTCCACGACATGCACTTTTGCCATGCGCTTTTGCCGTTTGACGTGCTCCCCCAAGTGGGTTAGAATCTGCCATTGGGAGGAGGTGGCTTGTCTCCATGAGTGTGAAGATCAATACTGAAGAGTGCATCGGCTGTGGGGTATGCGCCCAGATCTGCCCTGATGTTTTCGAACTTGATGAAGACGCGGGAAAGGCGAAAGTCATTCGCCCCGAGGGAGCTGAATGTGCCGCGGAAGCCTCTGACAGTTGCCCCGTCGGCTGCATTACAGTCGAGTAGGGTAACTTCCGGGATCATACGGTCCCCTTCTGAAACACCCTTGTTCCTCTCAAATGGGCCCATAGCTCAACTGGTCAGAGCCACCGGCTCATAACCGGAAGGTTCCTGGTTCGAGTCCAGGTGGGCCCACCACGCAAAACAGGAATAAAGCCACCTGGCGGTGGCTTTATTTTTTTAGGAGGTATTTACATGCTTCTTGTTTCGGATGTCCTTAAAGCTATAGATTCTTTCGCACCATTCGATACGTCCTGCGAATGGGACAATACGGGACTAATTATCGGATCCCCGGATCAGAAGGTAACAGGGATTGCGGTTTCTCTCGATGCTACCGAACAGGCGATAACTGAAGCCATCGTAAAAGGCTGTTCATGCCTTGTTACCCATCATCCTCTTATTTTTGAACCTCTCTCAAACATTAATACCGGCACCCCGATGGGAAGAAAGATCCGCAACTGCCTGGGAAACGGCCTTGCTGTGATATCGGCGCACACCAACTGGGATCTGAGTCCGAGGGGTGTTAACGCAATCCTGGGAAGCATGATCGGTCTTGTCGATGCCACTCCTCTTGATAGCGGTGAAGCCGGGTCAGGAATGGGCCTTTTCGGAGCATTCGGAAAGGCTCAAGAAGGGGATGAACTGCCGGGGATGATCCTCAGGAAGTGGGAACTTTCATGGGTAAAGTATTATAATGTCCCGCAAACGGTCAGCCGGCTGGCTGTCGTTGGCGGGTCCGGGGGCGACCTTTGGCCCCTTGCTCTTGAAAGGGGTGCCGATGTACTCGTAACGGCGGACATGAAGTACCATCAGGTCATGGAGGCCGTCGAAAACGGCCTTGGAATAATTGTTGCCGACCATGGGGAAATGGAGAGGGTAACCATCAATGAATTTGCGCGACTTCTTTCCGGCCTGCTGCAGACAGTTGTTGTCACTGTTGACACTGGAGGTTTCAGTGCAGGAAGGGTCTCAATATCATAATTCCGACGGGGTGAAAGAAAAATGAGGAAACGCGTTTTCAGCGGAATGAGACCGACAGGGAGACTTCACCTTGGCCATCTGGCCGGAGCCCTTTCAAACTGGGTAAGGCTTCAGGAAGACTACGACTGTTTTTATTGTATCGTTGACTGGCATGCGGTAATGTCGGAGTATGCAGATACCAGTTCGATCCGGGAAAATTGCAGGGAGGTCCTTCTGGACTGGCTGGGAGTGGGGCTGGATCCTGAAAGGAGCACCATATTTCTCCAGTCCCATGTCCCGCATCACGCGGAACTTCATCTTGCCTTTTCAATGATAGCTCCCCTGGGATGGCTGGAGAGAAATCCCACATACAAGGAACAGATAGTCAACATGCAGAACAAGGATCTCAGCACCTATGCATTCCTCGGTTACCCGGTGCTTCAGGCAGCGGATATACTCCTTTATAAGGGGGAGCTTGTCCCTGTAGGAGAGGACCAATCCGCACACTTGGAACTGTCCCGCGAGATAGCACGGCGTTTCAACAACTTTTTCGGGAATATATTCCCGGAACCGCAGACGATCCTTACCGCAACACCGAAAGTGCCTGGAACCGACGGGAGGAAAATGAGCAAATCATACGGCAACGCAATCAATATTGCCGATTCTCCTGAAGATATCTGGGAAAAACTGAGGACCATGATGACCGACCCTGCCAGAGAGCGGCGCAAGGATCCCGGGGATCCGGACAAATGCCCTGTGTGGGATATACACAAGGTCTTCAACAAGGACATGGATGAAATGACCTCGATCAATAAAGGGTGCAGAACCGCAGGGATCGGATGTGTTGAGTGCAAGAAAGCGCTCTATTCTCACCTGATGGAGGTACTGGAACCTATTCAGAAGAGAAGAAGATCCTTTGAGTCGAAAGAAGACGGGATACTTGAGGTCCTCAGGAAGGGGTCACAGAACGCTATCAGCGTGGCCGAAGTGACGATACACGAGGTAATTGATGCAATAGGATTTGTCCAGAGATGATCCTCTAAGGGGAAGTGTCAGGAGAAACCATGGATTTTGATGTTGAACTGGAAGGATTTTCCGGTCCGCTTGATATGCTTTGCCACCTGGTTGAAACAGGGGAGATCAGGGCCTCCTCTATAAGTGTAAGCGAGCTCATCAGGGTATATTCAGGTTTTCTTCTTAAAAACGACCGGGCGACTATCAACGAGATGGCCGCCTTTTTTTCCCTTACGGCTCGCCTGCTTCTTGGCAAATTGAAGTCTATTCTCCCGTCTCTGCCGGGTACGGAACAGGATACCGAGGAGATAGATACAGAAAGCGATCTTCTGGAGCATGCTCTTAACCGTTACAGGCCCTACAGGTGGGCTGCCTCGCAGCTTGCAGACCTCATGAAAGACAGGGCCCGAAGTTTCACCCGGGATGCAGAAGAGGAGGGCCCCCCATGGTTCGACCTTGGGGACCTTTATTCGCTCTCGGTTGTCTGGTGGGATATGGTCCGGATGAAAAAGGAAAGGAAACCGGCTTCCCGGGTTGCACTGGAGGAAGAGTGGAACGGGATACCTGTAGCCACCCCTGACGAAGAACAGGTCGAGAGAAGGATGGAAGAGATCGGGGAAATGATCTCACGGAAGGGGTCTCTTGAACTGAGTGAAATTATCGGCAGAAGATCGACCCGGCAATTACTGGTGGTAACATTTCTTGCGCTTCTTGAGATGGCCAGGCTGGGAAAAGTCAGGATCATCCAGGAGGATCTTTTCGGTGATGTCAGAATATGCTGCTGAAACACCACTCTCTGCTGTGGCCCGTTCTGTAGAAGCTGTACTTTTCGTTGCAACGCAGCCTGTGGGGACAAAGGAACTGGCCTCGGTTACCGGAGTGAACGAGGAACAGGTAATAAGTGCCCTTAACGAGATAAAGGAGAGGTACAGGAAATGCCACGGGCTTTGCCTGCTGAATATAGCAGGGGGATGGTCCATGGCTACTTCGCCGGAGCAGGAGGAAGTAGTTGCCATGTTCCGGGACGTGGCCCTTACCCAGAGGATAAGGCTCAGCAAGGCCGCTCTCGAATCCCTTGCTGTGATAGCGTATTCGCAACCCGTAACGAGGGCGGAGATCGAGGAGATAAGGGGAGTGAGATGCGAAAGGGTTCTGGATACCCTTCTCAGGCATGGTCTCATCAAAGTGGCCGGAAGAAGAAAGGGCTCTGGCTCGCCGCTTCTGTACAGGACGACGGATTCGTTCCTTTCCCTTTTCGGGCTGGGGTCGATATCGGATCTTCCAACAATGGAGGAAATGCAGGATATTATTCCTTCTCCCGATGAAGAAGGATTTGAAGAGGAAGGGGTTTGACATAGAATACCCGCCCATGAGGCTTAACAGGTTTATCGCTGTTTGCGGGGTCTGTTCACGGAGAAAGGCAGACCTGCTCATCAAATCCGGCAGGGTCTCTGTAAACGGGGCTCCTCCATCCGGCATCTCTGCATTGGTTGTACCGGACAGCGACGAGGTGAGGGTCGACGGCAATCTGGTTTCACCAAAACAGAAGGTTTTCCTGATAATGAACAAGCCTAGGGGGGTTGTCTCAGCGGCTTCAGACAGGCACTCAATGACCGTCCTTGATATTCTTCCGGAGGAACAGAGATACCCGGGATTATTCCCGGTGGGCAGACTGGACAAGGATAGCGAAGGGCTTCTTCTGCTCACCAATGACGGTGATCTGGCACAACAAATAATACATCCCCGGAACGGGATCCTCAAAACCTATGAGGTCATGATGGATGGAGCTGTTACCAGGGCGGTTCTCGATTCCCTCTGCGAAGGCACGGTTATCGGGAAAAGGATGGTAAGCCCTTCTGAGGTCAGGTTACTTCAACGGGATCCTGAAGATCAGTGGATCGAGATAACCCTTTCAGAGGGTCTGAAAAGAGAGATACGTGTCATGGCTGAATCCAGGGGCCTCCGCGTGATATCGCTTGTCAGGAGGAAGATAGGCCAGCTGGAGTTGCAGCACCTGCAGTCGGGGAGTTCCCTGGCCGTTGGAAGGGAGCAGTTGATGGATATGATACTGCACGGCGGGACCGTTTGATACGGGAGGTATTGAAGACCTATGGCGAATAAGGTTTTTCCCGGTAATGGCGATGTGATAACGCTCGACGGCCCGGCAGGTGCCGGTAAAAGCACAATTGCAAGGCTGCTGGCAGAAAGGATCGGTTACGAATACCTGGATACAGGTGCGATCTACCGTGGAATATCACTCTATCTTTCTGACAGGAACTTGGCCCCCTCCGACAGAAAGGGCATCGAAAGGGCTCTGGAGGCTTGTGATGTTGTCCTTGCAGAAAGAAGGGTGTTGATCAACGGCAAGGATGTCTCAGGGGACATAAGGTCACCTGAGGTCGACAGGATAGTATCGGCATATTCCGCAGTTTCAGAAGTCAGGCGATTTTTGTTGAAGATACAGAGGGAACAGTCCCTGGGGAGAAAGATGGTGGCAGAAGGAAGGGACATGGGAAGTGTTGTCTTCCCCGATGCCCGGGTCAAGATATATCTCGATGCAAGCCTTGAGATCCGTTCTGAAAGGCGGTGGAAAGAGATCCAGGCCAGGGGTGTCGATATATCACTTGATGAGGTCCGGAGGCAGGTGAAGGAGAGAGATCGCCTGGATAGCGAAAGAGAGATATCACCTCTTCGCATACCTGAAAGTGCGCACGTAATAGATTCCTCGGGGAAAAAACCCGATGCGGTCGTTGAAGAGATCATGGGTATAATATCTGCGGCCGGTGTCAGAGAATGAACTCCAACGACAAATGGGAGGAAGTCTCTTGAAGGTCATTTTCTACTGGGTGACAGCTCTCTTTTTCAGGGTGGTAATGAAGGTCTATAACCGGGTATCGGTAAAGGACCTTGATAAAGCGCTTTCCGCTCGAACCCCCGTTATTATTGCAGCTAACCATTGCAGCAATCTTGACCCTATCGTTATAGGAGCTTTTTTCCCCCGAAGGCTTCGATACCTTGCAAAATCCGAACTGTTCAGTTTTGTTCCCTTCGGGCTTGCCATAAGGGCTTTGGGTGCAATTCCTGCCAGAAGGGAGGATCTTCAGGGCGCTGCCGGTGCAGTGAAGTTCCTTATCGAGAGGCTCCAGGAAGGTGAAGATGTCCTTTTATTTCCAGAAGGGCAGAGATCTCACGATGGAAAACTCAAGCCGCTGGAGGGGGGGGCAGGACTTCTGGCAGCCAGGACGGGGGCACCGGTGATCCCTGCGTATATCCACGGTACTTTTCAGGCCTTGCCGCGAGGATCGACAAGATACCGACCCGTCAAGATAAATCTTTCCTTCGGAGATCCAATATATCCGGCTTCTCCTGAGACGCCGGGATCTTCCTCCAAGGTTATCCGGCAGGCGGTTACGGAAGCACTGGAAAGATCACTGAAACATCTTGAGGAGGCAGCGCCTGTTGAACGGACCCGTCAGCACCTGTCTCAATAGAGCCTTTCTGGTAGCTATTGAGGACAAAAAAGATGTCGAAGCAGTTTCCTCTCTTGAAGAACTTTCCCTGCTTCTAGGTAATCTCGGGATAAAAACCGTCGGTACTTCCCTGCAGAAACGTCAAAGCCCTGATCCCGGTTCCTTCATCGGTTCAGGAAAGGCGGAAGAAGTGGGTGTTGAAGCGAAAACCCTTGATGCAGGAAGGCTTGTAGTGGACGGAAGCCTTTCGCCGGGGCAGGCCGCAAACCTTGGGCGGATAACGGGGCTCCAGGTTTGGGATCGGCCGCTGGTCATCATGAAGATCTTTGAAGAAAGGGCGCAGACCGGTGAAGCCAAACTGCAGGTCGAACTGGCACGCTGCAGGTATGAGATCCCGTTCCTCAAGGGTCTTGGCCTCCAGATGTCGCGACCCGGTGGCGGACTTGGGACAAGAGGGCCAGGGGAGACCGAGTTCGAAAGGCACAGGAGGAAACTCGAAAGACGTATAAGGGAAATTACCAGAAAGATAGAGATGATCAGGAAAAGAAGGGAGGGGCAGAGGAAACAGAGGTTGAAGACGGGCCTCATGTCTGTTGCGCTGGCAGGATACACGAACAGCGGAAAATCCACGATCCTCAGAAGGCTTTCCGGAGACAGGAAACTTGTTGTTGCCGACAAGCTTTTCTCGACCCTTGACCCTTATGTCAGAAGGGTAAGACTTCCATGCGGATATACCGCCCTTCTGACTGACACCGTAGGTTTTATTAGAAACCTTCCCCCTGCTCTTGTCACTGCCTTCAGGGCTACCCTGGAAGAAGTGTCTTCTTCAGATCTTTTACTTCTTGTCGCCGATGCATCCTCGAACCGGTTTGAAGAGGATATTGCAGTAGTGGAGGAAGTACTTGTGTCCATAGGTGCCGGTTCAATACCCAGGATCGTGATCATGAACAAGATAGACCGCCTGGATGAAGATGAGATCAGAACAAGAACGGCAAAAGCGGGCAGGTCAGGCGATACGGTGATCCCCGTCAGCGCGCTCAGGGGAGATAATATTGACGGGCTTCTTGTGGCAATTGAAGAATTCCTGGATTTCAGCCGGGGAAAGGAGCGTTACCTCAATTGTTGAAAAGCATGACAGGTTTTAGCAGGACTTTGGAAAATACGGACCTCGGGTCGATATCGCTTGAGGTCTCAAGCGTGAACCACAGGAACCAGGAAATTAACATCAGGCTTCCCAGAGAGCTCTCCCGTTATGAACAGAATGTCCAGGAAAGAATAAGAGAGGTATCCAGAAGGGGAAAGATCCAGGTCAGGATTGATATCTGCTGGGATTCTTGTGTCAAGGCAGCCAGCATCGAATCCGGGGTACTTAAACAGTATGCTGAAGAGATCCAGAGGATCCGGAGTGAAATGGGACTGAAGGACGAGATCGCCCTGGAGCTTCTCCTGAACCTTCCGGGAGTTGTGTCTTCAGAACAACTGTCCCAGGACAACCTTGAAGGGATCCTTGACGACCCCGTAAGATCGCTGATCAACAGGGGAGTCTGCGAATGGGATAAGATGAGATCAATTGAAGGGGAACACCTTCAGTCGGCCATCATAAGTTCGATTGAAGATCTTCGCAAGGTACTCCTTTCCATAAAAGAAAAATGGGTCAATGCCAGGGATAACGCCCTGCAGGCACATAAAGACAGGGTCCGGCAGGTTCTGGATAATTCAGGAGTAGCTGCTGACGAGAACAGGGTTGCACAAGAGATCGTGCTTCTGGGCGACAAATGGGATATTTCGGAAGAGCTGGCCAGAACCACCAGCCACATGGATAAATTCTGCGGCATAGTTCATAATGATGAGGTCTCGGGCAAGACCCTGGATTTTCTTGTTCAGGAAATGAACAGGGAAATGAACACCATTGCCTCCAAGGTACAGGACGCGGATATAAGATGGATCTCTGTTGAGGCAAAAAGCCTGCTTGAAAGTATCCGCGAGCAGATCCAGAACGTGGAGTGAGGACATGGGATACAGACTCCTGCATATAGGATTTGGAAACATGATAGTCAGTGAAAGGGTGGTCGCCATAATTCACCCCTCGTCAGCCCCTATCAAGCGCCTCAAGGATGAGGCCAGAAACCAGGGGAGGCTGATCGATGCTACGGAAGGCCGCAAGACAAGGGCCATCCTTGTTACCGACAGCAATCATGTGATCCTTTCCGCGATCCAGCCGGAGACTATAGGCATAAGGTTCGAGGAGAAGGAAAGAGACAGTGAGGCCGATCGCTAGAGGTCTTCTTTACGTGATCTCCGGCCCGAGCGGGGTCGGGAAGGGGACACTGAGGAAGGCCCTTTTCCGGAAAGTAGGAGGCCTTGGTTATTCTGTTTCCTGCACAACCCGCAGCCCGAGAAGAGGAGAGAGGGAAGGGGTTGATTACCAGTTCATAGACCCCGGCCTTTTCCAGAGATTTATCAGCGAAGAAAGGTTCCTTGAGTGGGCGGAAGTGCACGGGAACTTTTACGGGACCTTGAAGGATAGTGTTGAAAATATCCTTTCGGAAGGCCGTGATGCTGTTCTTGAGATCGATGTACAGGGAGCTCTCCAGGTAAAACGGTCGATGCCGGAAGCGGTCCTTATTTTCATTCTGCCCCCTACTGAGGATGAACTCCGTGACAGGCTGGACAGGAGGGGCACGGAAAAGGGCGAGGATCTGAAAAAAAGGCTTGATGAGGCCAGGAACGAGATCCTGATGTCGGAGAGATACGATCACCTTGTAGTCAATGATGACATCGAAGCAGCGCTGGATACCTTGGAAAAGATCATCATGAGTTACAGAAAGACCGGTAATAAACGAAAAAATATATTTCAACGGGGTGGTAACCAGTGACGGATCAGTCCGACAAGATGAATAGATCATCGATGTTGTCAAACAAATATCTGATGGCTTGTGTAATTGCCAAACGCGCGAGGCAGCTGAGTGATAACAAGGGGAGAATGATCCTTGACGAGGCTGAACCATACTTCAACCCGATCCTTTACTCTATCAGGGAGATAGAAGAGGGCAAGATCCGGTTCAGTGTTCCCGAGACATCCCCTGCTGTCGCTCTGAAAGGAGACGAGGCTGAAAATGTCCCTGGAGTGGAAGAAGGGTCGTAGGCTTTTCCTCGGGGTTTGCGGGGGTATATCGGCTTACAAGGTCCCGGAAATTGTCAGGGAGTTCAAAAATGCAGGATGGGAGATAGAAGTTGTCTTTTCATCTTCAGCGGAAGAATTCCTCTCCCCGATGACAGTTTCGACCCTTTCGGGCAGGAAGGTCTGGCTTGAAAAGGATTTTCTTTCAGCTTCGAAAGGCTGGAAGATTCCCCATATAACCCTTTCAGAATGGGCGGATATCACAATAATAGCACCGGCGACCGCATCACTTTTGCACAGGGCGGCAAATGGGGACGCCTCGGACCTGATATCAGCCTCGCTCCTGGCTTCTCGAAAGCCGGTGATCTTTTTCCCGGCCATGAATGTCAATATGTGGGAGCATCCAGCCGTCGGGGAGAATGTAAAGCGATGCAGACAGATGGGATACACGGTTTTTGATCCCGATGAAGGTTTTCTCGCATGCGGCTATGAGGGAAAGGGCCGGCTCCCCTCTGCGGATGTCATCAGGGAAGAGTGCTTCAGGGCCCTGGAGCCTAAAAAGGATCTGAAGGGATTGAAGATCCTTGTAACTTCTGGTCCAACAAGGGAGGCTATTGACCCTGTACGCTACATTAGCAATCCAAGTTCGGGCAGGATGGGGTCTGCTCTTGCAAGGACAAGCTGGTACAGGGGAGCCGAGGTCACTATGATCTCCGGTCCTGCCCAGGAACCGCCACCTCATGGAGTAAACCTGATAAGGGTCGTATCGGCAGAGGATATGTTCGAGGCGGTCATGTCTGTAGCTGATGAACAGGACATTGTGGTCAAGGCTGCTGCTGTAGGCGACTACAGTCCCAGGGAGTTCTCCGCAAGGAAGATCAAGCGTCAGGATGAGCAAAACCTTGTTATCGAACTACGACCCAACAGGGATATTGCCGCTGCCCTTGGTGCCTCCAAAAAACCCGGGCAGTTTCTTGTCGGTTTTGCCGCAGAGACGGAGGATGCAGTTCCCAACGCTTTGGGCAAACTGGAAAGAAAGGGTCTTGACCTCATAGTGGTCAACAAGGTTGGTGGGCCTGATGGGGCTTTCGGTTCTGAAACAAATGATGTACATGTTATTGGAAAAGATGGGATAGCGGGCTCTTTCAGTGGTTCGAAAGAAAGCGTTGCCGATGCTATTTGGGATGTGGTATCCCAAAAGCGAAGCCTCCCGGGCAATTGACAGTGTTTCTTGAAGTAGTTGTACCAGGACCATGGTGGCACACGCTAACTTACGAGTTCGACATCACCGTGGACCGGGGGATCAGGCTTTTGGTCCCTGTGGGTAGAGGCACCAGGACAGGATTTGCAACTGGGATATCCACATCGTCACCTCCCCGAAGTCCCTTCAGGATACTTAAAGCCGGCAAAGTCATTGACAGTTCACCTCCCCTTGGCTGGGAGCTTTTCGAAACAGCCTCCCGGCTCGGCACATATTTTTTGTGCGGTTTTGGGGAGGCTCTCGGGATCGTCTCTCCCGGGCATGTTCTTTCAGGTGAACATACGGGTGATCTGCCAGTTGTGGAGAAACCCTCCGCTCAATTCATTGAGGATGCCTGTTACCAGCCTTGTCTGAACGACAGGATGGAGATGTACAGAGAAGCAATAAAGCCTGAAATAGGAGGGGCGCTTGTGATCTTCCCGGAAAGGGAAGGCGCAAGGCTTTTCTGGAAACAACTGGATAAAGGGCTTAGGGACCAAAGCCTCCTCTGGCTGTCAAATTCGGGAGTAAAGGCCAGGGATAACTGGGAAAGGGTGCGAAGGGGGGAGATCAGGCTTGTAATAGGATCTCCTGCCGCGGTTTTTGCCCCCTTTCCCTCATTGAGGTGTGTGATTGTCGAGGACGAGGGCAATCCTGCCTATCATTCACAGAGATTCCCTTTTATCAACACGAGAAGCGCTGCCGGGGTCAGGGCAAGGCTTTGGGGTGCCAGGTTTCTCATCGGGGGTAGTGTCCCTTCCTCCAGAAGTTTTCTCAGAAACCCCCGCCAGTGTTCCCTGAACCTCTCAAAGAGGATGGTGTTCGTTTCGCTGGGTGATTGCAGAAAGATCAGCATACCAGGAGTCCAGTTGCCGGCTCCTGTCAGCGATACGGTATTGACCCGAACCCAGAACCTTGTTTCTGACAAAAGGGCGGTAATATGGATCCTGGACAGAAAGGGTTATTCCAGCAGCATAATCTGCAATGAATGCGGAAGGGTGCTGGCATGTGAAAATTGTGGCCTTCCGCAGAGGTGGGAAGATGGCAAGGGGGTCTTCCGGTGCGGATTCTGCGGATCTGTCCGGCCAGTCTCGGATGTCTGCCCCTATTGTGGCGGCATAGCCCTTGAGGGGAGGAAACCGGGGATAGAAAGTCTGAAAGTGATCGCCGACTGCCTGACGGGAAGGGATATTCCCGTAAAGCAGTGGCATGCCGGCATTGAAAAAAGTGTTTCTGAAAAAAAGAGGATAGCAAAGGATCTTGCCCTCGGCGGTCTGGTGATAGGTTCCCGCAAAGCGCTCGAATTATGCGATGTTCTACCCGTTAGCCTGATCTGCTGGCTCGATGCTGACGCCGCGGCCAACAACCCCTTTTACGATTCGAGAACGAGGGCCTTCAGGATGGTATGGGAGTCGGCGTGGAGGGGCCCCGGGGGCAGAGAAAGGACCATTGTAGTTCAGAGCAGGGTGCCCCGATCAGGATGGCAGAAAGGTCTTACCCTTGGGTGGGACCATTTCTGGAAAGAGGAACTGGAAGAGAGGAAACAAATGGATTTGCCGCCATGGAAGTATCTTGTCGAGATAAAAGATCTAGGAAAACAGAAGGAACAGGCAAAGGCCTCTTTTAAAGAAGTTGGCGTGGAATGCCTGGATCCGGGAATATCAGAGGACACCATCTGGCTGAAAAGTGATAATCTTTCAAAAGTCAGAAAGATAATGGAACCCTTCTTCTCCATAACCGGATCGAACAGGGGTTTCCCGAAAATTGCTTTATGGGCTGACTAGGAAGGGAAGGAACTGATCAATGGCAATAGTTGCGATAGTTGGAAAGCCCAATGTTGGAAAATCATCTCTTTTCAACAGGGTTGTTGGCAGGAGAAAAGCAATTGTGGACGACCAGCCCGGCGTTACACGGGACAGGATCTACGGCGAGGCCGAGCATGGAGGACGCTCCTTCCTTCTTGTCGATACCGGGGGGCTGTTCCCCGAAGGAGGGGATTCTATAGCGGAAAGCATAAGAAGGCAGGTTCTCCTGGCCATGGAGGAGAGCGATCTTCTGATCTTCGTGGTAGATGGCAAGGAAGGCATAACCCCTCTGGATCGTGATGTTGCTCTCTTTTTAAGAAAAAGCGGAAAACCGGTGATAGTCGCCGTCAACAAGGTAGACGAGATGATCCATGAGGGAAGAGAACTTGATGCTCACTCACTGGGGTTTTCCGAGCTGGTCGGACTGAGCGCGGCCCATGGCAGGAATATCGACGAATTGATGGACAGGGTGGTAACTCTTCTTCCCTCCCGGGAACCGGAGATCAGGGAAGGGGTGAATGATGAGGTTGCCGTAGCCATTGTCGGTCGTCCCAACGTTGGCAAATCTACGCTGCTTAACCTTCTTTCCGGATCAGAACGGTCCCTTGTAGGTCCCGCGCCAGGTACCACAAGGGATTCAGTGGATTCCCTGGTCACTATAGGGGGGGAGCGGTTCCGGTTGATCGATACAGCGGGCCTTAGAAAAAGAAGCCGGATAAGTTCCGATGTCGAATTCTATTCCCTGGTAAGGACCCATGAGAGCATTGAGCGCTGTGATGTAGCTGTTCTAATGATGGAAGGCGCGGAGATCTGCACAGATCAGGACAAAAAGATGGCCGGCCTTGTACTTGAAAAAGGCAAGGGGCTTGTCATCGCTGTTAATAAATGGGACCTTCTGTCCAAAACGCCGGACATAGGAGACAAAATAACAGAAGAAATAAGGGACGAGATGCCCTTCGCCGATTTCGCGCCCCTGGTGTTCATTTCGGGGCTTACCGGCAGGGGGGTACATAAACTCCCCGAGGTCATATTAAGGGTCCGGTCTAACCGATCCAGGTGGATCTCTACGGAAAGGGTTGGCGCCCTTGTAAGGGATGTTCTTGCTTTTGACCGGATGCCTACAGGGTCAGGAGGGAAAATGCTGATGATAAAGGGCTGTGCCCAGGTTGCAGTCAATCCCCCAGCGTTTGCTTTTTCGGTAAACGACCCGGAGATAGTCAACAGGTCATTCGAAAGATACGTGACGAAAAAGGTCCGCGAGCTTGGTGATTTCGAGGGAACCCCTGTAAGGATATTCTGGAGGGGCAGGCAGATCAGGAAATAATCGCCTTAGTACTTGACCGCTTCTGCTGCAGATGATATTAGTTTAACGGGCCGTTAGCATCAGGAAATGCGGTCTTGCAGATATCCTGAAGAGGCGGAGGTGCGAGCAAAGTGACTAAGGCGGATCTGATCAACGCGGTCGCGAAATCTGCGGGCATCACCAAGAAACAGGCACATGAGGCTGTGGGGTCGACCTTTGAGGCTATTGTCAAATCGCTTGCGAAGGGCGAGAAGGTTCAGCTTGTCGGGTTCGGTACCTTTGAGGTCCGTAAAAGAGCCCCCAGGAAGGGAAGAAACCCGCAGGACCCAACAAAGGTCATCAACATCCCCGGCAAGAAGGTTCCCGCTTTCAGACCAGGAAAGGGACTGAAGGACAAAGTTCGCTGATCCTTTCGATCTTATGTATCTCAATCTTCCGGCAGGTGGCGGTTCCCCGCTGCCTGCCTCTTTTTTCCCGGGAACCAGGGAGCAACAAATTCATGCAGTGATTCCCATTGTTCTGTTTCAAGTTCTTCCGCCCTCACTGAAACAGGTATGCTCTTCCTGTTGAGGAACTGGATAATGTCCTCCTTTTTCCCAGGGAACAGCACTGCCAGGTTATTGACAAGGGTTTTTCTCCTCTGGGAAAAGGAGGCACGGAGAAGGACTCTCCAGGAGTATTCCCCGGGCAGGGAAAAGTTGCGTTCTAGAATTATCTCAACAAGAGAGGAATTCACCTCTGGAGTCGGTCTGAATGCCTCAGGAGGAACGTTCCTGATAATTCGGGTCCTCCCCATGGAATGAAGAGTAATACCCAGAGGATACCGTTCCTTTGTGCGAGGAGGAGCGCAGATCCTGTCCGCTGCTTCTTTTTGAACCATCAGCAACAGGTAGTGAAGACCAACAGGAGCGAAGAGTTCAAGGACCTTCCAGATAAGAGGGGTTGTAATGTGATACGGGATGTTGGCGATCATCTTGTTCGGCGGCGGGACGAGTCCAGGCCCGAAATCGGTCTTGAGTGCGTCGCCCCAGAAGATCTTCAGGTTTTTGTACAGATCGCCAAGGTCGGAAAGGAAGGGCTCCAGGGACCTGTCTATTTCCATGGCAAAAACCATTTTGGGCCCTCTTTCGAGGAGCCCTTTTGTAAGGATCCCTTTTCCTGCCCCGACCTCAAGGATAGAGTCTTCCGGGCCGATGTCCCCATGGTCCAGAATGATCCTCAGGATATTTCTGTCAACCAGGAAATTCTGTCCGATCCTCGTGTTGGGTTTATGAAATTCATGAGGCAACGATAAACAACCCCCAGGTTATCTGTCTCGTTTTCCCGGGACCCGAAAATCAAAAGCGGGAGAACCAGATGGTCTCCCGCTTTTATTCTTGGTCGGGACGAGAGGATTTGAACCTCCGACCCCTTGACCCCCAGTCAAGTGCGCTAACCAGGCTGCGCTACGTCCCGTCGGCGACGAACATTGTATCCTTGTTGCGGGTGCTGGTCAAGGAAGAATATGACAGAGACCTGTCAGATCCGTCAAGCCTGGGGTTCCCAGGTCTCACCGCATCTTTTCAGGACATATTCCCACTCTTCGTCGATATCCTTCTGGAAATCCGCGATCACCGCCTTGCCGATGTCACCCTTCAGCAGATGTCTGAAACGCCCCTGGGGTTTGAGAAACTCCTCGGCGGGGACATACTTCCTGGGCTTGTAACCCAGTTTCCACTCGCCGTCGATAACTTCGTAGATCGGCCAGAAGCGGGTTTCAGCGGCAAGTTTGCATATCTCTCTCTGCATCGAAGGCTCAAGGCGCCAGAAAAGTACGCACGGGGCCAGGATGTTCAAGAAAGCCGGTCCCGGAGTCTCTATCGCCCGCTTGACCTTTTCGATCACTTCCATCGGATTGAATATGGTAGTCTGGGCAACATAGGGGATATGATGGGCGGCCATAATGGCGGTCAGGTCCTTGGGTTTCTGGATCTTCCCGGGTATGACCGTTCCCGCCGGAGCAGTGCTTGTATTTGCCCCCTTCGGAGTGGCGCTGCTCCTCTGTGCCCCGGTGTTCATGTAGCCCTGGTTGTTGTAGCAGATGTAGGTGAAATCGTGGCCGCGTTCGGCGGCTCCCGAGAGAGCCTGGAGACCGATGTCGTAGGTCCCGCCGTCGCCTCCGAAAGCTACGAACTTGATATCCTTCTTTACCTTGCCCTTTTTCTTCAGTGCCACGTATGCCGCTTCGATGCCGGAGACATTGGCGCCGGCGTTCTCGAAAGCGGAGTGGAGGAATGGCACACCCCAAGAGTTGTATGGGTAGATAGTCGTTGAAACCTCAAGGCAGCCTGTTGCCGCGGTAATTACTATAGGATCATCGACGGCAAGAAGCGCCTGCTGGACAACGGTGGGAGCACCGCATCCCGGGCACATCCTGTGCCCCTGCCGCATGGCCCTTTCCTTTGTGATCAGGTCTTTCAGTTTGACAGCCATCCTGGAGCACCCCCTATTCCCTGAGGCCGAGGTAGCGTTCCCCGGTGCTCATTTTCTTGTTGATCAGATCCATGAACGCCTCTTCTGCGTTGTGAGGGAAGAAATCCCTCCCGCCAAGACCGTAAACGTATGTGTTCGCGGGGATGTGAACGCCCGCGTCATAAAGGGCTCCCTTGATCTCGGTGAAGAGAGGGGCCGGGGCGCCGAGGCTTGCAGCCCTGTCACATACCGCTATCCCTTTTGCTCCCTTGAGGGCATCCACAATTGCTTTTGCGGGGAAGGGGCGGAAAAGCCTTATCCTCAGGCATCCGACCTTGTGTCCCTGTTCCCTCAATTTGTCCACGGTTTCCTTTGCGGCTCCGGCTGCGGAGGACATTATCACCATGATGTAGTCGGCATCCTCTGTCCTGTATTTGTCGACCACGGGATAATTTCTCCCGGTTACTCTGGCGAACTCCGCAGCGACATCGTTGTAGGCCGTTTCGACATGCTTCATGGCCTCGATCTGCTGACGCTTGATCTCGAAGAAGTAGTCTGTCAGGGCCAGAGAACCGTATGCTACAGGGTTATCGACGTCCAGAAGTGGAAGAAGAGGATCTCTCTCACCAATGAATTTCGTTACCTGCTCGTCATCAAGGAACTCGACCGGCTCGAAGCAATGGCTTGTAATGAAACCGTCCTGACAAACGAAAACAGGGAGCAGGACTTCCTTGTGTTCCGCGATCCTTACGGCCATGATCATGGTGTCATATACTTCCTGGCCATCCTCGCAGTAGATGTGGATCCATCCGGAATCCCTTTCGGCCATGCTGTCGCCATGGTCGCAGTGAATGTTGATAGGGGCGCCAAGACACCTGTTGACAAGCCCGAAGACGATCGGGGCCCTGTAGGAGGCTGCTATCGGGAAGATCTCGTGCATCAGCGCAACACCGTTCGCGCTTGAGGCAGTCATGACCCTCGCGCCCGATACTGAGGCCGCGAGGCATGCGCTGATCGCTGAGTGTTCACTTTCGACGGTAACGAGATTTGTGTCTACTAGACCGTCAGCGACGAATTCCGAAAACTTCATGGGAATATCGGTCGAGGGAGTGATCGGGTAGGCGGCAACGACATCGGGGTTGATCTGCCTCATGGCCTCGGCCACTGCCCAGTTCCCGGAAGTGATATCCTTTCTCGGCATTGTTTTCACATCCTTTCGTTCGGCAGGGCTACTGCTCGATAAATTCGGCTTCAGGCCGCATTTCGATGGCGTTTTTGGGGCAGACTGCCGCGCAGATCCCGCATCCCTTGCAGTAGAAATATTCTATCCCCGTGACCTTTCCGTCGGCGTTGGCTTTGATGGACTTGTCAGGGCACTGGATCCAGCACTGCAGGCAGTGAATGCACTTCTCTTCGTCCCAGACCGGGCGCATGCTTCTCCACTGGCCTGTTTCAACAGCCTCGGACGTAGAGGCGGGAACGGTTGTTGCGGGAGGAAGATCCTTCCAGCCTTTAAGTGAGCTCATCCCTGCTGCACCTCCTCGTATCCGCGTTTGATCGCGTTCTGGTTTGCCTTAAGGACCTTTTCGGGAAGCTTTGCACCCATCTTGTGGGTAAAGTGGTCGATAAAGGCCTGGACCGGCACGTCCTTGAAGCAGTGGGCAAGTGCTCCCAGCATCGGCGTATTCGGTCTGTTCTGGCCGAATTCTTCGAGGGTGATCTTTGTTGCATCGACAGCTATCAGTTTGACTGAATCCTTGAGGCCGAGTTTCTTTTTCAGGTTTTGGGGCGAATCCGGCGAATTGATAAGGTAGACAGTGGTATCCTTCCCGCCTTCTGTGGGTTTGACGGCGTCGATCAATGTCGGGTCGATCAAAACCACGATATCCGGATTCAGGACACCTGAACGAGTCCGGATCTGTTTGTCCGAAACCCTGTTGAAGGCCTTCATGGGGGCCCCCTGGCGTTCGGCTCCATACTCCGGGAAGGACTGCGTGAACTTGCCGGCCTCGAAAAGGACCTCGGCTAGTATTGCCGAGCCCGTCTTGGCTCCCTGTCCTCCCCTTCCATGCCATCGGACTTCGATGACTTCTGACATTAATACCCCTCCTTTTATGGAAGATGCCTTGAACCGTTTATAAAAAAGTTAATTACATAACTATCTTAAATGATATCACACCGGATGAACAATAGCCCGACAAAAACCCCTCCCCGGAGTTTTGCTGCCAGTTCAGGATGGAGAACCTGGAGCAAAAAAGTTACGCAATGTTTATAATGAACCGCGGGCCGCCCGGAAGAACAGGCCAGAATGGGCGTATAGTCGCATGTATATTGTATGTAGGATATTTCCCGTGTCAAGTGCGGGAAATGCTGTTCTTTTTCATGGTGGTTTTTTCCAGGAGGTGACCGGAAATATGACTCTGGACAGGATCATTATCACCGGGGATCCGTTGCCTGTGCTTACTTCACTTGGGGATAAGGGTTTCCAGGGCAGGGCCCTTGAAATAGGTTTTGGGAATGGGGAATTCATCGAACACATGGCACTTCAGAGGCCTCAGTCTTTATTTGTCGGGATCGAAATATCCATGAACTGTGTAATGAAGGCTGTTAAAAGGGTTAAACGCTCAAACCTTTCCAATGTAAGGATAATAATGGGTGATGCCCGTTTTCTCCTTAAAGAGCGTTTGCCTTTGGAATGGTTCGATAAGGTATATATGAATTTCCCCTGCCCATGGCCCAAGAAAAGACATGCCAGGAGAAGAGTCACGGCATCCGGTTTTTCGGATATGCTTGCAGGCGTACTGGCAACCGGGGGAGTTTTTGAACTGGTGACCGACGACGGGGATTATGCCCGGGAGGCTGCCTTGAGCATTCCCCGGAACCCTGCGCTCTGTCTTGAAAGGTTCGAAGCGGATCCAGAAAGGAAGGTGCAGACAAAATACGAAAGAAAATGGCTAGGAGAGGGCAAAAATATTTTCCTGCTCAGTTTCCTCAAGAACAAGGGTTTGCCGAACCCGGGAATGAAGAAGGGAGTGCTGGAGTTGCATAAAGCATTCCAGGGACCTTGTCCGCATATTTCTGTTGTTGCAGCATTGAAGGGCCATAAGGGTGGTGAAAGGGACGCCAGGTGGGTCTTTCGGGATGCTTATGCAAGCTCTTCCGGGGTTATCCTTGTCGAGGCATTGTCTTCCGATGAGGGATTCGAACAGTCGTTCTTTTTCCGCATTGTTCCGCGGGAGGGAGGCTGTATGTTAAAGGTGGATGCCGCCTCCCGTCCCTTTACGACCCCTGCTGTAAGCGGTGCCTTTCAGGATCTTGGATCATTGCTGGAGAACCGGGAATTATGAACGGGTTCGCCATTTCCCCGATCGGCTTCGTAAGATCCAGGATCAGGTCTTTTCTGCCCCCGGAAGAATTCAAGGGAATTGAAAGCGAGATCCTGATCCTTCCCTGTTTTGAAAAGGCCCTTGAAGGTTTGAAGGAAGAACCCTTGATACTTGTCCTTTTCAGGTTCCATCTTTCTGAAGGCTTTTCCATGAAAGTCCATCCAAGGGGAGACGCCAACCGCCCGCTCAAAGGTGTTTTTGCTACCTGCAGTCCCAACAGGCCGAATCATATCGGTCTCAGCCTGGTAAAGCTGAACGGGGTTCATGGAAGTACGCTCAGCGTTGAAGGTCTTGATGCGCTTGACGGAACGCCTGTTATCGATATCAAACCATTCAGGGAGATCAACTTTTCGCCTTTTATTAATAAATTTTATTCAGGGGTCAAGGAACCTTGAAAGGGGCACGCCCAACGTCAGGAATTGTCCTGCAGGCGCTTTTCAATATCCTTGGACCTCCCGGGGGCAGGTCGTTCCTCGACCTTTTTGCAGGAACGGGGAGGGTCGGGAAGGAGGCCCTTTCCAGAGGGTTTTCACCAGTAGTTCTTGTTGAGATCTCCAACAGGTATGCCGGGACTATTGAAAGGTCGATCGCATCCCAGGATGGTGAGGTCTTGAGAATGGACATAAGGAGGGCACTTCCCTTTCTCTTGTCGGGTCATAAAAGCTTTGATGTTATCTTTGCGGATCCCCCCTACGGAACAGGCTGGGTTGAGAGGATGGCAAGACTTTCCGGTCTTCTGTCTGGTATCATGAAAAGCGGGGCTGTAATGGTTCTGGAACATTCTGTAAGGGAAAGGATCGAACCGGGACTGTGGGAAGGGTGGGAGATATCCACAAGGTCATACGGGGAGTCATGCCTTTCCTTTCTTGAAGAAAACTCCCGGAAGGGGGAGGGGACAGTTGATAAGAGCGATGTATCCCGGGTCATTTGACCCTATCACTAACGGACACATATACATTGCAGAAAGAGCCGCGGCCATTTTCAGTGAACTGACCGTAGGGGTTCTCAACAACAGCCAGAAAACGTACACTTTCTCGAAAGAAGAGCGGGAAACTATGACCAGGGAGGCTCTGAGTCATCTCCCCAATGTCAAGGTCAAACATTTTGAGGGGTTGCTGGTCGATTTTATGAGGGCAGAGAAGTGCAGGGTGATCATCAGGGGGCTGCGGGCGCTGTCGGACTTTGAATACGAGTTTCAGCTGGCGCTGATGAACAGACAGCTTGCCCCGGAGATAGAGACATTTTTTATTGTCACCGAGGCGAAATATTCCTACCTGTCAAGCCGTGCGGTCAAGGAAGTCTTCCATTTCGGAGGGGCGATCCACGACATGGTCCCCCCCGGAGTGTTCAGAAGGCTCAGAGAGAGGTTTCCCCCGGTGCCGGGTTTTCGCCAGGTCTGACTGGAAGGGCACCTGATTCCTTGAGCATGTCCGTAGAAGGAACAAGGTTCTCCCATATACCCGAAGCGCGGTATTCCAGGTCGGCAACCATCCGCTGATAGGATCCTTTCCTGCCTTTAGGGCAGAATATTACCGGCAGGCGGGAGGCTGTTCTCATCTGCCTCAAAAGGTCCTGTCCCTTTTGATCCCATCCCAGGACCCTGATGTAGGGAGGCCCAAGACGCTGAGCCTTCCGGTTGGACCGATGATCGAACCCCATAAGGACATGTGACGCAAAACGCTGTATCTTGCTCCTGGGATACCTTTTGCTTGTGCACAGGCGTGTAAATTCGTCAAAGGACCTCGCCCGCAAGGCATTTGAAAGCAACAGGTTCTCTATGCCTTCCCTCATTTCCGCGTGTCTTGAAAGCCTGGACGATCCATCCCTGAGGATGACAGTCCTGAGGATCCTCCAGAATACATCAAGCGACATCAGGCATCTTCCCCTTGATATCTCCCTTTCGAGAATTTCCGCTGCGACTGAAGGCATCACCTCCCTTGCCTGACGGGAAAGACCTTCTCTTCTTACTGTATCCCGTATCCAGCTGGCGCTTGCTGTGCCTCCGGAGGCGCCCCCGTGGTAACCCTCTCCGATCCTTTTAACAGGCGCGGTCTCAAGAGGGTACTCCATCTCCCGTATCCTCAGAACGTATTCCTGGGCAAGGGTGTTGTTGGGAGAGGATATCAGCCTGCCTGCTCCCGGGATCGATGCTTCGATCGCATTCGACCTGGACTGTGCGTATGAAAAGCCCAGGTCAAGATGATCACGAAGAACCGCCCTGAAATCATCCGGTTCCCGAATAAGGATATCGGCTATTTCTTCAAGGGGTGCCTCGGGGTTTTCCATACCGAAAGATACGTGGGTCACAATGCCCGATGAGAACAGAAGGTCGACAGCAGCTGACCCGAAAACCCCGGCATTATGACATGAGAATGCCACGGGGAGCTCAATGGCCAGGCTGGCTCCGCAGGAGATCGCCATTTCAGCGCGACTCCACTTGTCGATAAATGCGGGTTCACCTCTCTGGACGAAGCTGGAGGAGAGTACTATTACTGCCGCGGCAGCACCTGTTGTTTCCAGAGATCGCTTCATGTGGTATAAATGACCATTGTGAAAGGGGTTGTACTCGGCTATGATCCCCACAATTTTTTCTTTTGCCAAAGAACCGGACCATCCTTTCTGGCATTTTGCATTTCAATAATTTGATTGTACGATAAAAAGCGGAATGGTTCCGGTCGAGGACGAGGAGGTTTGAACAGGAATGAAGGTGTTAGTACTTAACTGCGGAAGCTCCTCTCTAAAATACCAGCTTTTCGATATGACCTCGGAAGAGGTTCTTGCAAAAGGACTGGTAGAGAGGATAGGAATCGACGGATCCCGGGTAAAGCATGAGAAGACCGGTATGGAGCCGCTCAAGTTCGACGTGGCGATACCGAACCACAAGGTCGGTATCAAGGTCGTTCTGGACACGCTACTAGACGGGGACCAGGGCGTGATCGAAAGCCTCGGGGAGCTGCGCGCCGTGGGCCACAGGGTGGTTCATGGAGGAGAGAAGTTCGCCCGTTCAGTGATAGTGGACCAGGAGGTCCTGGACGTGATCGAGGAGTGTGTCCCTCTTGCACCGCTTCACAATCCTGCCAATCTTATGGGGATCCGTGCAATGATAGAGGTTCTTCCCGATGTTCCTCAAGTTGCGGTCTTCGATACCGCTTTCCACCAGACGATGCCCGATTACGCCTACATATACGGACTTCCTTTCCATTACTACGACAAACAGAGGATCAGGCGATACGGATTCCATGGCACAAGCCATTTCTACGTTGCATACAGGGCTGCCGAGATGCTGGGAAAACCGGCAGAAGATCTCAAGATAGTTACCTGTCACCTTGGCAACGGCAGCTCAATTTCCGCCGTCAAGGGCGGCAAGTCAGTCGATACAAGCCTGGGTTTCGGAACGGTCCCTGGCGTTCTTATGGGAACTCGCTGCGGGGACATCGATCCTACCGCTCTTCTCTACCTTATGGAACTTGAGGGTATTGACCCCAAGGCCATGAGCCATATCATCCACAAGGAAAGCGGGATCCAGGGCATCTCAGGAATAAGCAGCGACCTGAGAGATGTCGAGGAAGCGGCCGGAAAAGGCAACGCCAGGGCTGCTCTTGCGCTGAAGATGCTCTGCTATGGGATCAGGAAGCATATATGCGCCTATGCCGGAGCAATGGGAGGAATCGATGCGATAGTCTTCACAGCCGGTATTGGAGAGAACAGCACCACGGTCAGGGCAATGACCTGTGAGGGGCTGGAGTTCCTTGGCGCAAAGATAAGCCAGGAAAGAAACAACGTCAGGGGCAAGGAAGCTTTTATCAATGAGCCTGATTCAAGGGTCAGCATCATGGTCGTTCCGACCAACGAGGAGCTCGTTATTGCCAGGGACACCAAGGAGCTTGCCATAGGCTAGCCGCTATCGCTCCAATCAGGAAGGGATAACATAAAATGCCCTTGACAGAGAAACCAGGAAACTGGTCCTGTATAGTTGATGGGAAAGCCGTTGTTGATTCAGGAGCGATCCTGGATCTTTCATGCGAAATGCCTCTGGGTGATGTAGTGCGCTACTGGGGCCAGGATTACACCTTCAGAGGGCCGTTATCGGTAAGGGTGCTTGTCTCGGGTGACAGGACATGTCTTTCGGTAAATTTGTCTCTAAAGGGCACAGCTGAGGTTCCCTGTGCAAGATGCCTTGAACCGGCACTACTTGATATTTCAGGAGATTTCCTGTATTTTTATAGGCCGTTGCCGGAATGTAGTGAAGGGGCAGAGCCCGCAGAAGGATCTGAAGAAGACGTCGTGCTGGTCGATTCTCTCGAGACAGAGCTTGATGTTTCATGCCAGGCGTGGGAGTTACTTATCCTCACCCTTCCCGAAAAGAGCCTGTGTTCGGAAAATTGCCTCGGGTTATGTCCCTGGTGCGGAGTTAACATGAATAAAGTGAAATGCAGCTGTTCCTCAGGCCAGGCAGATCCCCGGTTCGACGTACTGGCCGGATTGATGAAACGGGAAAGAGACCATGTTCCAGGGAAAGGAGGAGACAGTGATGGCAACTCCAAAAAGTAGGACTTCCCACACCAGGACCAGGCAGAGGAAGGCACAGTGGCTCGGTTCACTGAAAAGCCCTGGCACCACCGTATGCCCCAACTGCGGAGAAGCGGCCCAGATGCACCGGGCCTGCCCCGAATGCGGCCATTACAGGGGCCGTCTTGTTGTTGAGAAGAAACAGGAAGGCGAGGAGAAGAAGTAGTCCTGATCGAATGATCACACAGGACATCTTTGCCGTAAGATCGTGCTGCCAGGGGAACCTTCGGGTTCCCCTTTTTATTTGCCAGATGAATGATCCGATCCATCCCTTTTCACAGATCCGGCTTATCAAGATCAAATACGACAGATCAAATACGCCAATCAAATACGCCAATGTTGACCGGCCATTCTTTCTCGGTTATACTCCCTGATCATATAACCTGATAATAGAACCAGGTCATAAGGAGAGGCGAGATGGGCAGATCTGCTGTGAGAAGGATCCGACAGAACCGGATAATATCGGAACTGGAAACCAACCCCCTTCTTACCGACGAAGAGATAGCCGGCGATCTTGGCGTCAGCGTCAGCACAGTAAGACTTGACAGGGCCGTTCTGGGAATACCAGAGGTCAGGGAAAGAATGAGGTCTATGGCCAGCCAGGCCGGTTCCAGATTGCGTTCTTTGAAGCTTGAAGAGGTCATAGGGGATCTTCTTGACCTGCAGCCTGGCGAATGGGCCCTTTCAACCCTTCAGACCTCCAGGGAGATGGCATTCCGGCACACCGATTTTGTTTCGGATCATTACATTTACGCGATGGCCAGTTCTCTCGCAATTGCTGTTATCGAGGCAGACATGGTGGTTACAGGGTCGGCCAGGGTCAGGTTCAGATCACCGGCAAGAGTTGGAGAGAGACTTGTCGCAAGAGCAAAAGTCGGGACAAAAAAGGGAAACAAGAACGTGGTTAGCGTGAGAATAAAAGTAGGAGAACAGGAAATATTTATCGGAAGGTTCATTACCGTAGAGAAGAATTGCAACGGTTTATCCCTGGAGTCTGAGGAGTGTGGTCCCGGTGTTGCTGGCTCTTGATGCTATGGGGGGAGATAACGCTCCGAAGGAGACCTGCGCGGGTGCTGTAATGGCGTGCGGCAAGTTTCCTGACCTGGAGATCGCCCTGGTGGGAGATACTGAAGAAGTGAAACCCCTGGTGGAAAATGCCCCCGCATCCGTGCGCACAAGGCTGCATCTGGTTCATGCCGAAGAAAAGATAACCATGGATGAACCTCCGGCAGTCGCTGTAAGGAAGAAAAGGCGCTCAAGCCTCAGGATAGCCATGCAGATGGTCCGATCCGGAGAGGCGGTCGGCTGTGTTTCGGCTGGAAGCACCGGCGCCATTGTAGCCGGGGGAGTTCTCGTTGTCGGAAGGATACCGGGAATAGAACGTCCCGGACTTGGCGTCCCTCTTCCGGCCGTGGACAGGATCTCCATGCTCATAGATATAGGAGCGACTGTCAGGTGCAAACCCATGAACCTGTACCAGTTCGCCCTGATGGGCGATGTGTATATGAGGAAGATAATAGGGGTTGAGAACCCTTCCATTGGACTTCTTTCAAACGGGCAAGAGGAAGTAAAGGGTGATGAACTTATCATCGAAACCAGGGAGTATTTCCGAAAAGGGAAACTGAACTTCATCGGCAACGTAGAGGGAGGCGGCATACCCTTTGGAGTGGCTGACGTAGTTGTATGCGAAGGCCTTACGGGAAACATTCTTCTAAAATTCATCGAGGGTACAGGGGAGGCCCTTTATTCACTTGTCAGGGATGAGATCAACAGGCGGTTCCTGCCCAAGGTGGGAATGCTCTTCATGCTGCCAATGCTCAAGGACCTATGGACACGTTTCAATTACGAAGAGATCGGCGGAACGCCACTTCTGGGGGTGAACGGGGCTGTTATTAAAGCCCACGGGAGATCCCGTGCAAGAGCTGTATGTGGTGCCCTGGGAGTAGCCAGGGGGTTTGTATCCAAAAAAGGTGTAGAGACCATCGCCGAAGAACTTTCCGAGGGAGTGAGAACAGAATGAATGTCAGGTTATGTAACCCGGTGAAGCTTCTTGGTACAGGGATGTATGTCCCGGAGAAGGTTGTTACCAACGAGGACCTGGAGAAAATAGTTGAGACAACTGACGAGTGGATCACAGAGAGAACCGGGATCAAGGAAAGGCATATTGTCTCCGATGGAGAGATGACAAGTGATCTTGCGGCCAAGGCTGGCATTCGGGCCCTGGAAAATGCGGGAGTGCTCCCCGGGGATATTGATATGATCATAGTAGGGACCAATTCCCCGGATATGCTTTTCCCTGGAGTGGGACCCATTGTCCAGGGAAAGATCGGGGCGACCAAAGCAGGTGCATTCGACGTTCAGGCTGGTTGTACCGGTTGCGTCTATGCTCTGGTGCTCGCAGCGGCTGGCATCAGGGCAGGTCTCTGGAAAAAGGTCCTTGTTATAGGTGCTGAGTCCCTTTCCCGTGTTGTTGACTGGAAAGACCGCAATACATGCGTTCTTTTCGGTGATGGAGCAGGAGCGGCAGTGCTTGGGGCATCTGGCGAGGAAGATTCGGTCCTTGCCGCAGAGCTTCACGCCGACGGAGAAGCAAGTGATTTTATAGAGCTGCCAGGGGGTCTGGCCGCAAATCCTGCTTCAGTAGCAACATTAGAGAAGGGGCTGCATTTTGTGAAAATGAAAGGGAACGAGGTCTTCAAATACGTGAACAAGGTCATTCCCCGATTCCTGAAGGATATATGCGGGCAAGCCGGGTTACAAACAGAAGACATCGATTCGTGGATCTTTCATCAGGCCAATCACCGGATAATAGAGGGGGTCATGAAAAGACTGGATGTCCCTATGGAGAAAGCCATTGTCAACCTTCAGAGATACGGCAACACGTCGGCCGCTTCGGTTTTTCTTGCGCTTCACGAGGGGTTGGAGGAGGGGCGGATATCCAGGGGAGACAAGGTTATGATGGTGAGCTTCGGGGCAGGTATGACCTATGGTGCCATTATCCTCCGGATATGAGGTGAAAGAAATGCATCAAAACAACAGGGTTACGCAACTGCTTGGCACCCGTTTTCCTTTGATCCAGGGAGGCATGGCATGGGTCGCTGATGCAGATCTTGCAGCCGCAGTTAGCAATGGCGGGGGCCTCGGAGTGATAGCCGCGGGCAGCATGCCCCCCGAAATTCTGGAAGACCAGATAAAGAAAGCCAGGAGCCTTACGGAAAAACCTTTTGGCGTCAATATAATGCTTCTTTCTCCTACCGCTGACGACGCGCTGGAGATCGTTGTAAAGAACCGGGTCCCTGTTGTTACGACCGGCGCAGGATCCCCCGGAAAGGTCATTGATCGTCTTAAACCGGTGGGGACTATAGTTATCCCTGTGATCGCCTCCGTGGCACAGGCAAAGCGTGTCGAGAAACAGGGTGCAGACGCTGTTGTCGCTGAGGGAATGGAGGCGGGGGGGCACATCGGGGATATCACAACGATGGTCCTGGTGCCTCAAGTCTCGGATGCTCTTGCGATCCCTGTTATTGCTGCAGGAGGTGTAGCTGACCCGAGAGGAGTGACCGCCGCTTTCGCACTTGGTGCGGAAGGGGTGCAGGTGGGTACACGCTTTGTTTGTGCTGCGGAATCCAACGTTCACCCCTCATACAAGGAAATGGTTATAAAAGCAAGGGACAGAAGTACCGTTGTTACGGGGGCAAGTACAGGACATCCTGTCCGGTGCATTCGGAACAGGCTCACCAGAGAGTTCGACCGCCTGGAAAAAGCCGGGGCTTCCCCTGAAGAGATCGAAAAATTGGGGACTGGCCGACTGAGGGCGGCGGTGATCGACGGAGACGTGGATTTCGGTTCTGTGATGGCAGGGCAGTCTGCCGCGATGGTGGAACGGATACAACCCGCAGAAGAGATAATCAGGGAGCTTTTTGGAGGGACCGGATCCGTTCTTTCCAGGTTGAAACAAGAGTTTTTCGGTTGATACCCGTGGAGGAAAGCAAATGAAATATGCCGTGGTTTTCCCTGGTCAGGGCGCTCAGGAAGTGGGTATGGGCAAGAAACTGTTTGAACGCTACGCCACTGCAAAAGAAGTTTTTGAGAGGGCCGAATCGGCCCTGGGTTTCGATTTGAAAGAGATCATTTTCAATGGACCTGACGAGGAATTGAAAAAAACCGAGTATGCACAACCTGCTATCCTTACGATGAGCATGGCGGTTTTCAGATGTCTTGAGGAAGAAGGAGTACATTTTGAACCGCAATACGTTGCAGGGCACAGCCTCGGGGAATATACGGCGCTTGTAGCCTCGGGTACACTCTCCCTGGAAGACGGGGTAAGGCTGGTGCACCTGCGCGGGCGGCTCATGCAGGAAGCGGTTCCTATCGGCAAGGGTTCCATGGCCGCCATTATCGGACTTGAAAGAGAGACCGTGCTTTCAATATGCGAATCTGCATCTGCAACAGGGGTGTGCCAGGCAGCCAACTTCAATGCGCCTGGACAGATAGTTATATCAGGGGAAAGAGAGGCTGTCGACATGGCTGTCGCCATGTGTAAAGATGCAGGGGCGAAGAGAGCTCTTCCCCTCAAGGTAAGTGCGCCTTTTCATTGCAGTCTTATGCGGCCTGTTGCCGACAGGCTCCTGGAATCATTCAAGGAATGTTCCTGGAAAGATCCTGAATGGCCACTTGTGGCAAATGTATCCGGGAAAACGGAATCCGACGTTGAAAGCATCCAGCAGGCGCTTTTTGAACAGACGTTCAAGCCGGTTCTCTGGTCGGATTCTATAGAGTTCATCATTTCCAAAGGAGTTCACCATTTTGTTGAGGCAGGTCCGGGGTCTGTCCTTTCTGGACTGATAAAAAGGATCTCCCCTGAGGCTAGCTGTATTTCCGTAAACAGCCATGAAATGGTGAACAAAACGATTGATTTCCTGATGGGGGGGCAATAAGATGAATCCTGAAGGCAGAGTGGCCCTTGTGACCGGGGCAGGAAGAGGGATCGGAAAAGCCATAGCCTTTGAATTATCGGCAAGAGGGTATATTGTGGCTGTCAACTTCCGGGCTTCATCCAAAGCTGCAGAGGGTCTTGTCGGTGAAATAGCCTCCTCCGGAGGGCGGGCAATGGCATTCCAGGCCGATGTCTCTTCCCCGGAGGACGTTGCCGGGCTTTTTCCCCAGATCGAGGAAAGGCTCGGCCAGGTCCAGATCCTTGTTAACAATGCCGGTATAACGAGGGACGGCCTTCTTATGAGGATGAAGGACCACGACTGGGACGATGTTATTACGACCAACCTCAAATCTGTATTCCTTACCACAAGACAGGCGGCAAGAAACATGGCAAAATCTCGGTGGGGAAGAATAGTAAATATCAGTTCCGTTATCGGGATAGTAGGAAATGCCGGACAGGCCAACTATGCCGCGGCAAAAGCCGGAGTGATAGGCCTTACAAAAAGCACGGCCAGGGAATTCGGCTCCAGGGGGATTACAGCTAACGCTGTAGCTCCAGGTTTTATAGAGACCGACATGACGTCGATCCTTGATGAAAAGCTCAAAGAGCAGATGCTTCTGCAGATACCCTCCGGTCGGGTGGGCACGCCGGAGGATGTAGCTGGACTGGTCGGGTTCCTTGTTTCTGAAAAGGCTTCCTATATCAATGGCCAGGTGATCGCCGTTGACGGCGGTATGACCATGGCCTGATAGTTGCAAAGAGTTTCTCGGAGAGGAGGTGAAGGAGATGAAAATGGAAGAGATCACCGCAAGGCTAAGGGAGATCGTCATGGACAGGCTCGATGTTGAAGAGGATCAGATCAAACCGGAAGCCTCCTTTGTTGAGGATCTTGGGGCAGACTCTCTTGACATCGTGGAGTTGATCATGGGGATCGAAGAGGAATTTGATATCGAGATCCCTGATGAGGATGCAGAGAAACTGACTAATGTCGGTGAAGCAATGGACTACATCAAGGGAAAACTGGGAGTAGAGGAGTAGCAGGAAACGGGGCTTATGGGGTCTGATCCCTCATTTCTCATAAGCCCCGATACTCCGTTACCCGGATCGTCCGGACGGATGGCGGGAACCGAAGGAGTGAACCGATTTGAGAAGGGTAGTTATAACAGGGATGGGAGTAGTGTCCCCCATCGCACATGGAAGGGAAGATTACTGGAAATCGCTGAAAGAGGGGCGTAACGGTGTTGGCTACATCTCACTTTTTGACGCTTCTGATTATGGAGTACGTATTGCCGCCGAAGTGAAGGATTTCGACCCTGAGAAATGGATGGAACGCAAGGAAGCCAGAAGGGCCGACAGAGTAATTCAGTTCGCGGTTGCTGCTTCAGACATGGCAGTAATGGATGCCTCTCTCGATGTGGATGTTCTGGATCCAGATAGATTCGGGGTTTATATTGGAAGCGGCGAGGGCGGCATAGGGACCATGTACGAGGGGATGAAGGTCCTTCTTGAAAAAGGACCGTCCCGGGTAGGGCCTTTCTGTGTCCCCATGATGCTCAGCAACATGCCTGCCGCCTATGTAGCCATTCGTTTCGGTGCCAAGGGGCCGAACATTTGCGTGGTTACAGCCTGCGCTACTGCCATTCATACTATGGGAGAGGCGTACTATACGATAGTCCGGGATGATGCCGACGTAATACTTGCGGGAGGGACCGAAGCGGCCATTACGCCCGTTGCTGTTGCGGGTTTTGCAGCTATGAAAGCTCTTTCGACCAGGAATGATGATCCTCTCCACGCCTCGAGGCCGTTCGATATCGACAGGGATGGCTTCGTTATGGGCGAGGGTGCAGGTGTTCTTGTCTTCGAGGAGTTGGAGCACGCCAGGAGAAGAGGCGCAAGGATCTTCGCTGAAGTCAAGGGTTTTGGTTCCACCTGTGATGCCTATCATATCACCGCTCCGGACCCTGACGGGAACGGCCCGGCAAAGGCAATGCTCCAGGCCTTGAGAAAGGCTGGCTGGAGAATGGGCGAGGTTGATCTGATAAACGCCCATGGAACCTCTACAAGCCTTAACGACACGATGGAATCAAATGCAATCAACAGGGCTTTTGGTGAGTTTACCCCGAGTATCCTTGTCCACTCGACAAAATCAATGATAGGCCACACCCTTGGTGCCGCCGGGGCACTTGAGACCATTGCCGCTATACAGGCCATAACTGAAGGTGTTATCCATCCAACGGCCAACTGCTTCAACCCTGATCCGGAGTGCCGTGTTAACGTGGTTCCTGGCGGGAAGGCCCTTTACAGGGAAATTTCAAGGATCCTTGTAAACAATTTCGGTTTCGGAGGACACAACGGCGTCGCCGCCATTGAAAAATACAGGGAATGAAGGGGATCAAAATTGGCCAGAAAAAGGACTGACAGCGGAAATCCGGACTTTTCCGGTCTGGAGGAACGTTTGGGTTATACTTTTGAGAACAGGGAATTGATAATGGAGGCGGTCACACACGCCTCCTTTTCCAATGAAAACAGCCTCTCCGCGTGCAACGAAAGGCTCGAGTTCCTGGGTGATGCCGTACTCGAACTTTGCGTTTCAGAGATCCTTTACCATCAGTATCCTCTTGACAGCGAAGGAGATCTTTCCGAACGAAGGGCATCTATCGTATGCGAAGATTCTCTGGGTTCGTGGGCCAGACACATAGATCTGCGGGAGATCCTGAGGCTGGGGAAAGGACTTTCAAGAAGCGGTGGGAAAGATCAGCCAGTGATATGTGCCGATGCTGCCGAAGCATTGTTCGGGGCTGTTTTCCTTGACGGGGGTTTCGAGGCAGCCAGAAATGTGATAGATAGATTCTTCAGGTATATAGTTGCCGTTAACGGTGTCGTGCCCAGAAATCCGAAGGCACAGCTTCAGGAGACAATGGAGAGTATGGGTTATGGAAAACCGGAGTATTCACTTTCTAGACAAAGCGGGCCTCCACACGCCCCTGTTTTTGTGGTCACAGTAAGCTCCTCAGGGAGAGTAATAGGCGAGGGAGAGGGACGGACCATCAGGGAGGCGGAGAGAAAAGCCGCAGAAATGGGACTTGATAATTTGCTCCGGAATAGGTTTACCTCTTTCAACCCTTATTAGGCCTGGTTTTTAGGTTCTTCAGAAGTTTCTTTTTCAGAGGAGTCAACCAGCCCAACAGTCCAACCCTGCCTGCCTGTTGACAGGCAGGTTCGAATGAAGTAATATTTTAATATAATGCATCAAGTTAATTGTGTTCGTATGAGAAGTTTGGTAATAGCTTGTAGTGAAAAACGCAAACGGGAATACCCACCAAAGGAGGAGCAAACAATGAACAAAAGATTTTTCACGGGTGCCAGGATATCTCTTTTGCTTGCGTTATTTGTTTTTTCGACCCTTGCAAGTGTTGCGATGGCAGCATCTGATGTATACCAGGTAAAGTTCGGCCATAACCAGGATACTAATAGCCCTCAACACCGGGGGGTAGAGGCTTTCAAGCAGAAGGTTGAAGAGCTGAGCGGCGGGAAGGTAAAGGTCATAATTTATCCAAACATGCAGCTTGGCCAGATGAGAGAGCAGGCTGAGCAGTGTTCCAACGGTACAATCGAAATGACACAGCAGCCGATGTCTGTTCTTTCAAACTTTAATCAGGCCTTGGAGGTCTATGACATACCCTTTGCTTTTGCCAGTCTTGAAGCAATGGAAGAGGTTGTTTTTGGGCCGGCCGGTGCCAAGGTCCACAAAGGGCTTGAAGAAAAGGGAATGGTGGCCCTTGGGGTCGAGATGCTTGATTTCAAGAACATGACCGCCAACTTTCCTATAAAGGGACCTGAAGGCCTCAAAGGGAAGAAAATCAGGGTAATGCCCGCGCCGATCCTGATCGAGACTTACAAGGCATTTGGGGCAAATCCTACTCCGATCGAATATGGCGAATTGTACAACGCCCTGCAGCAAAAAGTTGTGGACGGCCAGGAAAATGCGTTGCAGACCTATGTAATGCTGAAATTCTGGGAAGTGCAGGATTGGGTTACAATGACTGAGCACTCTCCTTTCCTTTATCTCACAGTGGCCAACAAGAAGTGGCTGGAGAGCCTTCCAGAGGATATTCAGAAAAACATAAAAGAAGCAGCCCTGTTCGCAAGCAAATCGGAATGGGAGGACGTCAGGAAAAACGCTGCTTCATGGATGGAGACCATCAAGGAAAACGGTATGCAGGTTTACTACCCCACAGATGAAGAGTTGGTTGCTTTCAAAGCGGCTGCAAAGCCGGTTATCGATTTTGTGGCCAGCAGAGTGGGGCAGGAGATTGTCGATGATTTCCTTGCAGCCTGTGCGGTTGCAAATGAAAAATTTCCAAAAAGTAAATAATTGAAAAGATCGGATTCCAAATCAGATATAAGCCTTACTGTAATCGGTATATTGGACGAATATTGAAAACAGCGATTTACTGCAATCTGGTAGAAGAACCCAAGGGGCAGAGGATCTATTTGCTACCAGAGAACCATGAGATAGTTTTCTTTCGAGCAGAACCTTGATGAATGTGGGATAACGGTGGTTTGCTGGAGGGAAACGGTGATTCTCTGGTAAATTCTCTGCTCCTTTTTTCTTCAACCCCTTGAAGAAATCGGAGAAAGGCTGGTAAATATTCCGAAGTTTTCTGGTTGAGGGTGAGTTCAGGGTTTCCTGAGCTTCCGACTTTTTAAAAGAAAATTTGTCATAACGGGTGATCTGATGAAGAGTCTGAAAAAAATTGAAGAACTTCTGACCAGGGGGGAAGAGCTTTTCTGTTCTCTGGGATTCCTTTTCGCCACTGCATTGATGTTCGTCAATGTAATTTTGAGGTACGTTTTTAAAGCGGGTCTGCCATGGTCTGAAGAACTGATCCGTTACATTATTATTTGGGCTACATGCATTGGGATAGGCCTTTGTGCCCGAAGGCAGGCTCATGTCAGTATCGATTTTTTTGACGTCGTTCTTTCAGCAAAAGGGCGGAAATACCTGACACTGTTCGCCGACCTGGTGTGTATTTCATTCTGTTTATTGATGATCAAATACAGTTTCCAGACAGTACTCGGTCAGATGGCCACAGATCAGAGGTCCCCTGCAATGCAGCTTCCTTTTTACATTGTCTATTTTTGCCTTCCTCTCGGCTTTGGCCTGGGAGCTCTTAGATTCTCACAGCACTTTTTCCATACCTGGGCAGCAGACGGGAGTGTGGGAGAGTGATCAGTTTTCTGATAATTATTCTTTTTATTATGCTTTTCACAAAAGTTCCCATTTTTGTTGCTCTTGCCTATTCCCCCCTTCTGCTCCTGATTTTTTTCAGTGACCTTCCGACGCATATCGTTGCGCAGCGGATGTTTGCAGGAATAGACAAATTTTCCCTGATGGCCATGCCATTTTTCATTTTCGCAGCCGATATTATGAGAAAAGGCGGCATAGCCAAAAGATTGCTTGATTTTACTCTCGCCCTGACTGGTTTCATGCGTGGGGGGCTTGCTTTGACCACTCAGTTGGCGTGTATGTTCTTTGGAGCCCTTTCCGGTTCTAGCCCTGCAACTGTTGCTGCTATGGGCGGTCTTATGTACCCCGAACTGCTCGAAAAGGGATATAAAAAAGCCTTTTCCATCGGCTTGATCACAGCCAGTGGAGCAGTAGCCATTCTGATCCCGCCCAGCATTACCCTTATTGTTTATGGAACTGTTACTGGTGTTTCCATAGGTGCACTTTTTGTTGCTGGGATTTTACCAGGCATTATTTTTGGATTTGCAATTTTAATATATTGTTTTTACGTGGCTTCAAAGGAAAAGCGTAAACCGGACAGTGAATTCAGCCTAAAAGAGATCGCACGAACAGGAAAGGCTGCAGCCTGGTCTCTCGGTGTTCCGCTTATTATTTTGGGGGGTATCTATTCCGGTGTATTTACTCCCACTGAATCTGCAGGAGTTTCGGCAGTTTATGCCGCTTTTGTAGGTATGTTCATTTATAAGGAATTTACCTGGAGAACATTAATGCAGACAGCCCTTGAATCTACCGTTACTCTTGCTGGTATCATGATCCTGGTTGCCGGCGCCTCTGTTTTCGGTTGGGTTCTGACAGTAAACCAGGCCCCTCAGGCCCTGGCAGACTTGCTTTTGGGGCCAGAAACCTCGCAGATCACTTTCTGGATCGCCTGTAATATTTTGTTCCTTATCGCTGGAATGTTTATGGATGGCGCCGCTGCTGTGACAATTCTTGCCCCACTGATTTACCCGATAGCGATCTCTTTGGGGGTGAACCCTGTTCACCTAGGGGTTGTCCTTACAGCAAACCTTGCCATCGGGATGTATACCCCCCCCTTCGGTCTTAACCTGTTTGTAGCTTCCGGTGTAACAAAAGAAAATATGGTTAAAATTATTCCAGGGGTTATTCCTTTTATTCTCGTTACGTTGGTCGCTTTGGTCATAATAACCTACTGGGCTAATCTGACCCTCTTTCTTCCAAGTATTACTTATCCCCGGAGTGTCGGTTTTTAAGAAAAAGATTATAAGCTGATTGGGAGAATTGACGCAAATGGTTTTGATCCCTGAACGACGTAAATATCCTTTTGTTGGTTCTATTACTTACAAGTAATGATTGATGAAATAAGAAGACCCTGTTTGCCCTTTTTGGAAGGTTCATTCCTCTCTGGTCTTCCTTCTTGATTTTCCCCAATACACCGTTGAGGATTTTTTTGGCGTATACATAACATAAACCGGTAATGGATCAGGAAATAAATGAAAGACAAAAAGCTATCAGGGGGAAAAGTTTCCTGGGATGAGGACTCCGCATTATTTGACCAATATGGTTTTGTGATAAAGGTTTTTAACTTATCCCCACAGGGAGTGACCTAATACGAAATTCCGGGGCACTACGCTTGGTTCTGGTGTTTTTGGTGTTTTGGCATCAGCAGATACAGGATATATACATTCAGTGTTCACAAATAATTTGAATCTAAAGTTCGGCGAACGGATGATTGCCTTGTGCAATCCCTCCGTTCCTAGAATCTCCTTTGGGATCGCTTTGGGAGAAAAGGTAGCTTTCAATGATTTGGGAATGAACCCAGGGGATAAAGTCCAAGTAATAAAAGATGAAATAAAGATAAATAGTCATTACTTCTCCTTTAATAATGCGGACAGGTGGGACGCTCGACTGAAATTTCCCCTTGGAGACCGGGAACAGTTAACAACTCTTTCCCACGTTATTGAAAGGTGCATCATGATTTCAGGACACAAAGGGGGGCTTGGGGAAATTTGTCTCGGATATATTGAGGATTTCCATCATCAGGAAATTGTTAACGGAGACAAGCTCATGGAGACATTAGGCCTTATTCTCCGTAAGCTTGAAATAAGTTACGCCGAGGAAAACGCTTACGGATTTGCTTCTGCTCTACGGATGCTTGTCGGGTTGGGAGTGGGGCTGACCCCCTCGGGAGATGACTTCATCGTCGGTCTGCTCAGCCTGATAACCGCCTGTGAGAACACAGAGAAAAATTTCCCTAACGTGTCCAATTTGGTAAACGCTTCAATTTCCGATTCTCTTTCCAGGACCTCAGACATCAGCCGGGAATTTTTATATTTTGCTTGTAAAAAGGAGTTTTCTGAACCTTTTCATGAACTTTACAAAAATGCCCTTTTCCCTGACGAAAGGGAAACCTTCGCTTCGGCCATCCGCCTTGGTCGTTTAGGGCAGAATTCGGGGATCGAAGGGCTGAGCGGTGTTCTTTTCGGGATAAGGCTTTTGCTGGATAAAGAAGTGTTTCCCTGCTGGAATAAGGAGGCTAGATAAATGATTACGCGAAATTTTGTAAGGAGAAACCATTACAGCGATTCCGTATCACTTATGCTGTTGTCCAGCAAACTGACGAAGATGCCGGGTGTCATTGGGGCAGCAGTCATGATGGCTACAGACAACAACAAGGTGCTTATGCGTCGTTCGCAGTTGCTTCTGGAGGAATCGGAAACTGCTTCTCCAAGTGACATGATCATTGCTCTGAAAGTGGAAGGCGAAGAAATGCTTGCAGAAGTTCAGAATGTGGTCGAGGATTTTTTTTCAAAAACGGGTAGATCCGCTAATTTTACGGAAAATGATCCGGTTGTCCGGACTCAGGATATGGCCCTGAAAATGTTTGAAGGGGCCAATCTGGCGATTATTTCAATCCCCGGACGTTATGCAGCCAGAGAGGCAAAGAAGGCTCTTGAAAGAGATCTGCATGTTCTTCTTTTCAGTGACAATGTTTCCCTTGAAGACGAAAAAGAGCTCAAAAAAATGGCCGTTGCCAAAGGGCTTCTGATGATGGGACCTGATTGTGGAACGTCCATTATCAATGGTTACGGACTCGGGTTCGCCAATGCTGTGAGAAAAGGAGGAATAGGTCTGGTAGCCGCATCTGGGACGGGTTTGCAGGAAGTTTCCTGCATTATTAACAAACACGGGGGAGGCATATCCCAGGCAATAGGCACCGGTGGCCGCGATGTGAAATCCTCCGTGGGAGGAATAATGATGATGGCAGGATTGCAGGCCCTGAGTTCTGACCATGATACAGAAGTAATTGTACTGGTGTCCAAACCCCCCGATAAACCGGTACTGGATCAAATCCTTGAGGTTGCAGGCAATGCCGGGAAACCGGTTGTATCCTGTTTTTTAGGTGCAGTGTATGGGAAAGTACCGGACAATGTTCTTACAGTTAGAACCCTCGAAGAAGCTGCCATAAGGTCAATAGAGCTTTCCGCCTCGAACAAGGGTCTCCATGTCGAGTATCCGGCCTCAGGTACCAGGATAAGGGAAGTAGCGGAGAGTGGTTCCTGCTCTTTTCGCCCACCCCAGAGATTTTTACGGGGTCTTTTTTCCGGCGGGACCTTGTGCTATGAAGCATTGCTACTTCTTTCGCCGGTCCTGGGGGACATTTATTCCAATATCCCTTTTGAACCGAGGCTTAAACTTTTGGACCCGGGAAAAAGCATTGGACATACCCTGCTAGATCTTGGCGATGACTATTTTACCGAAAGCAGGCCGCATCCGATGATCGATGCCAGCTACAGGGTGGAGAGGTTTGAAAAAGAGGCATCTGACCCTGAAACAGCAGTGATCCTATTGGATGTTGTTCTCGGGTATGGTAGTCATCCTGATCCTGCCGGGGTGCTTGTTGATCCTGTTTCGAAAGCCAGAACTTCCGCTCTTCTTGAAGGGCGAAATATTATCGTTATCGCTTCAGTTTGCGGAACTCCGGACGATCCACAGGATCTGACGAGGCAGGAGGAAAAACTCCGGGAAGCCGGAGTTCTGGTAATGCCGTCTAACGCCCAAGCTTCAGCATTGGCTACCGCCATTATCTCAATGGGAAGGTGATGGACATGACCGGGATCAATGATCTTTTCGATCAACCTTTGGTCGTGGTAAATGTGGGGTTGAAAATATTTCACGAATCGTTGAAAACACAAGGAGCGCTATGCGTCCATGTCGACTGGAGACCTCCTGCAGGAGGTGACCCCAAAATTTTGGAAATTCTGGAGAAACTTGGCAGCTGACAGGTCTGGAAGGGGGTCTTTGGTCCGTGAAAAACATCATTGAAACAGCTAACAGGGAGGGACTTTCACGAATAGACAATTCCCAACCATTCCTTGTTGATATTAGGTTTGCCAATGAGGTTCTCCCGGGACTTCATGATTTTGTGATTGGCCATGCTGGTCCTCCTATGGACTGGGAACAGATGTGCGGCCCCATGAGGGGGGCAATCCTAGGGGCGATAAAATACGAAGGTTGGGCTGCCCATGACATTGAGGCGGAAGAACTGGCGAAGTCCGGGAAAATTACGTTCGTATCGAATCATGATTTGGGTGCCGTTGGCCCCATGACGGGTATCATTACCAGGTCTATGCCGTTGTTTGAGGTATTTAATGAGACATTTTCGAATTATTCCTACTGTACGATCAACGAAGGGCTGGGTAAAGTGTTGCGCTTCGGGGCCAATGACGATGAAGTCGTGAACAGGCTGAAGTGGATAGAAGTCACTTTGGCCCCTGTCCTCAAGAATGTGCTGGAAATGTCAGGTCCTGTCAATCTGAAGGTCATTATGATCCAGGCTCTAGCAATGGGGGATGAAATGCACCAGCGCAACATTGCCGCATCGCTTCTCTTTGCACGTGCCATAATGAAACACCTGGCGAAGGTGGATCTTCTTCCCGAAGACAGGTCGCGCATAGTGGCTTTCATAATGGGTAACGAACAATTCTTTTTGAACCTGGGAATGGCTGCAGCCAAAGCCGTTATGGATTCAGCCCACGGGATTGAAAATTCAACTATGGTAACCGCAATGAGCCGCAACGGGACAAGTTTTGGCATTAGAGTCAGCGGATTAGGGGATGGATGGTTCGAAGCCCCCCCGGATCTTCCGCAAGGTCTGTATTTCCCTGGATTTTCGGAAGAAGATGCCAATCTTGACATGGGCGACAGCGCTATTTTGGAATGTATGGGTGTTGGAGGATTTGCCATGAGTTCGGCCCCCGCTGTAGTGAGATTTGTGGGGGCCGGCACTGTGATTGATGCAGAACGCTATACCAGGGAAATGTTCGAAATTTCAATAGGGAAGAGCGAGAAATACTTCATCCCGACGTTGGATTTCGAAGGAATACCAATGGGCATAGATATTAGAAAAGTGGTGGAGACAGGAATCCTGCCAGTCATAAACACCGGGATAGCCCATAAACAAGCCGGGGTCGGCCAGGTAGGAGCCGGTGTTGTCAGGGCCCCAATGGAGTGTTTTATTAAGGCCCTGGTTTGCTTTGGCGAAAAGGCCAGATGAAGGAGGCGCTTTTATGAGGGCCATAATTGAAAAGGCCAATGCCATTGCTGTAAAAAAGATGTTGGACTCCCAGCCGGTCTGGGTCGATGTCAAGCCGGCATGTGAAGTATTCCCTTTCAGGGATAAATTTTCAATTTTTCATGCCGGGGCCCCCATCCAATGGGGGGACATGTGCCAACCAATGCAGGGTGCTGTTGCCGGAGCCCTTAAATATGAAGGACTGGTTTCATCCGATGAAGAAGCCTTCAGTCTAGCAGCGTCGGGAAGAATATTCTTTTCTTCCTGCCATCAAGCTCGTGCTGTCGGTCCAATGACAGGGATAATTTCACACAGCATGCCTTTACTTGTTATCGAGGACACTGTCCATGGCAATTTTGCCTTTAGCACCATCAACGAAGGGAGCGGGGATGTTCTGCGCTTCGGATCTTTTTCGGATTGTACGATATCCAGACTGAAATGGATAGAGAATGTGCTTGCCCCCTGCTTGAAAGAGGCAGTTGAGAAACTCGGTGGTTTGGGTTTGAAGGCCCTGATGGCACAGGCCCTTCAGATGGGAGACGAACTTCATATGCGCAACCAGGCCGCCAGCGCCTTGTTAATCAAAAACCTGATATCGGTCTTGACGGAGACGTGTGCCTGCAGGAAAAATCTGCAGGATATCGTGGATTTCCTTGCTCGGGGTAATGATCAATTTTTCCTTAACTTCGCAATGGCAGCCCAAAAGGCGGCTGCAGATGCTGCTCACGGTATAAAATGGTCTACCGTAGTGACTGCCATTGCGAGGAATGGGGTTGATGTAGGAATTAAGGTCAGTGGTCTTGGGGACAAATGGTTTACTGCTCCTGCCCCCCCAATAGACGGCCTCTATTTTTCTGGTTTTTCAAAAAAAGATGCAAACCCTGACCTGGGAGACAGTGCCATAATGGAAACATGTGGCCTTGGGGGCTTTGCTATGGCGGCGGCCCCGGCGATAGTAAAATTTCTAGGGGCAGGAACTTACAAAGACGCTTTGAATTACACGCAAAACATGTTTGAGATCACTGTAACGGAAAATAGCAAATTCCAGATGCCTAACCTTGAGTTCCGCGGTACCCCTACAGGCATAGATATTCGGAAAGTAGTCGAAACCGGAATCGCTCCGGTGATCAATACAGCAATTGCCGGAAAGAATATAGGTACAGGCATGATAGGAGCGGGAGTAGCCGAGGTCCCGCTGGAAGTGTTCGAGGAAGCACTGATGAACTTTGCGGAGCAATTGGAGGACAACGCATGATAGTTCGCAATATTGGTCGTCATTTGCGGAGGAGGGAATTCCGATGATGGATGTTGGGGTTTATCGTCTTCCCATGTCGGGGCCAGACGATGTTTCTGAACTGGCGCTTCTTATGGAAAGAGGTGAGATCGTCCCGGAGGAGATATGCGCGATCATCGCACAGACCGAGGGTGACGGTTACGCCAGAGGATACAGTGCGCTGTCTTTCCAGATTCTGCTTGCCGATAGGCTGGGAATGACGCGGGAGGAGGTCTGGGATCGTATTCCCATGTTAATGATCGGTCTCACAGGAGGATTGATGAGTCCTCATTACACGGTATTCACCCGCAAAGACTCGGATGTGCCAAATCCCGGTGGGAAAAGGCTTGCCATAGGGGTCAGGGACACCCATGTTCTTTTGCCTGAGGAATACGGAACATTAACTCAGGTACACGCTGTGGCTAAGGCTGTAAAAGAAGCCATGGCGGAAGCTCAGATTGATTCAGTAAAAGATGTCCATTGTGTTGAAGTCAAATGCCCAAATCTCACTGCGAAGCGTATAGCTGATGCAGAACGTAGAGGGCGCAAGGTTATTAGCACTAATATGGCCGAATCTGGTTCAAAATCCAAAGGTGCTTCAGCCTTGGGAGTGGCTTTGGCATTGGGTGAGATCAAGGAGGAAGACCTGTCCGAGGAAGATATATGCAGCAACTGGGAACTATTTTCCAATGTTGCATCTACATCTGCCGGGAACGAGCAAGTTGCCTGTCGCATAGTCCTGATGGGCAATTCCAGCAACTCCTCAAGTAAATTCAGTATCGGGAGCGGTGTAATGAAAGATGCCCTTGATGTTACGGGGGCCAGGAAAGCTTTTAATGAAGCTGGGATCAAGATGGGAATGACGATTTCCGAAAAGGACAAGGATCGGATTGCTGCAGTGTTCATAAACGCTGGTTCTGACGCCAAGGGTAATATAAGAGGCCGCAGAACGACAATGAAAAGCGATTTTCTGGCCGGTTACGCAGGTATTTTCGCAAAAGCGGTAATAAATGCCATTGTCGGTTCAATGATAGGGGATACCATGATCCTGGCATCGGCCGGCTATGAACACCAGGGGCCATTGGGAGCAAATCTGGTGGCGGTAATTGCCAGAATGGAGTGACCGGTCCATGTACGATTTAGTTTTGAGAAATGTCAGAGTTGAGGGAAATATCGTTGACATAGGGATAAAAAACGACCGGATCATTGAGGTTTTTCCCGGAATATCCTCGCCAGGCGTCGAAGAAATCGAAGGTAGACACCATCTGGCCATTCCAGGTTTTATTGACTGTCACCTTCACCTTGACAAGAGCCTGATTATTGAAAGAGCAGACTACAAGGATGTCAGCGGACCGGAAAAGGGCGCGATGACCCGTGAACAGAAATCTTCCTTCACCAAAGAAGACATCCGCACACGGGCCGAGAAGATCATTAGGACAGGACTTCTCGTAGGAAACCTTGTGATAAGGACCAGTGTCGATGTAGACCCCATAGTAGGGCTTAAAGGGATCGAGGCTCTTATTGAGCTCAAGGCCGAATACTCAGATCTACTGGACATCCAGATTGCCGCCTTTGCTCAGGAAGGGATTGAAAAATACCCTGAAACGGAAAAACTATTGATAAAGGCACTTGAAATGGGTTCCGATCTGATCGGAGGACACACGATAGTTGATCCAGATGGCGAGGCTCATATTGACAAGATCCTGGAAATAGCGGAAGAATGCGGAGTCGAGGCCGAGTTCCACCTGGATGAATCGGGCAAAAGAGAGCATTTCCTGCTTCCGTACCTTGCCAAGGAGGCAACAAGAAGAGGCCTTTGCGGTCGAGTTACAGGGATACATTGCTGTACGCTAAGCACTCTCTCCGCTGACGAAAGGAAAGAGGCCCTGCATCTCATCGCTGACAGCTTGATGAAAATTATTATCGCCCCTACGGCCATCTCCACCAGGAACCTTGCGCCTGTGAAGGAATTGCTGGCGGCAGGTGCAATCATTGGAATCGGTTCAGACAATACGGGGGATTTCTTCAATCCTGTCGGAAGAGGAGATATCAGGCAAGCGGCACTTCTTCTTGCCTATGTGCAGCGGTTCTTCACAAGTTTGGAGATCAGGAAACTTTGGGAAATGATCACCAGCACAGGAGCCGATCTTCTTGGATGCAAAGAATACGGGATAAGGCCCGGGAATCGGGCTGACATAACAATATTAAATGCATTCAACCCCACAGAGGCGCTCTACAGACAGTCCTTGCCCAACACTTTCATCCGTCGCGGGAAGGACTGTACAGAGAGGATTCTGTCATTCCTTCCGGATTGAAGGAGAGTCCGATCTTTTCTCCCTGCAATGAACGATACCGGGAAGGAGATAGGCAACTGAATGAATCCTGACCTGGGACCAAGGACAAAATATGAAAGCTATAAACTGATCACGGTGATTGCGTCACTGGCCATTGGATCGCTCTTCATGTACGCTGACCGCACAGTACTGTACCCTATGTTGAAAGTAATTTCAGATGAATTTCGACTTAGCGGCACCGCAACGGGGCTGATCACAAGCACCTATTTTTTTGCCTACGTTGCCATGCAGGTGCCGTCAGGTCTATTAGGGGATAGACTTGGACTAAAAAGAGTCATGATTGCCTTCTACCTGCTTGGAGGAACAGCTCTCCTGATTATGGGGTTTGCCGCGAAAAGTTATTTTTTCCTTTTACTGATGGTTGGGTTGCACGGCATAGGCATGGGGGCATATTACCCGACATCCTACGGCATTAACATCGGAACCCTTCCCAGGGAACGCCGGGGGCTTGCTTCCGCTTTCATCAATTCCGGGATGTCGGTCGGTACTGCCCTGGGTCTTGTTATCTCAGGACCGATCTATCTGGCCACTGGCAGCTGGAGGTTCCCTTTCCTGTTACTGGCAGTCCCCACCATCCTGGCACCTTTTGTTTTCATAAAATATCTTCCTGAGCCGGTCAATACCCGGACCTGCGGTCGGATTAAACGGGATCAGCGGGTGGATCTAAGGCGGATTCTCGCAGACAGGGACCTCTGGTTTTTGAATCTGGCTGTGTTTTGTTCAGGTTATGGTTTTTGGGTGGCCCTGACCTGGGGATCGGTGTTCTTCGCTACTGAGCGTTCACTTAGTCTTGCGGCGGCAGGCTTGTTTACCGCACTTCCCGCCCTGTCGGCCATACCCGCTGCACTGTTCGTAGGACGCCTGTCTGATTCAATCGGAAGGCGCAAACTTGCCCTAATCCTTTATCCCCTCCAGGCGGCAGCTATTTTCGCCCTAGCTTACGTTCGCTCTATCCCGGCCCTGGTTGCTATCCTTATCTTTTACGGGGTTGTAGGACGGACTGTCTCAGATACGGTTCTAATTTCCTGGTTCGGAGATCATGTGTTTGAGAAAAATCCTGATGCCCTTGGTGCCGCTGTTGGTGTGTACAATTTGGTAGGTATGTCCTCGGCAATAGGTGCCCCCATGGTCAGCGGATTGATCAAAGACCTTTCCGGCAGCCTTCAGGTTGCCTTTTACATCGGCTCGTTGGTCGTTTTTGCAGGAATGATATGTACAGCTTTGGCGACAGAAGCCACAAGAGGTTGACATCTGGATGGAATCGGATATCGTTTCCGGTACTTGAGTTTGCGTGATTATGATCAGGAACCGGAGTGTACTTATTTCGCTCTGGGGCCAATTTTTATGAAAGAGGAATAGGCGTGTTTGATCATGTGATTATAAATGGTGTAATAGTAACTGCCAACTGGAGAGGGAGGGCCAATATTGCTATCAAGAACGGACGCATTGTTGCGATTTCCAGCGCTCCTCTATTCAGAGATGCCGCTGAGACTTACGACGTTTCTGGGAAGATAGTCATTCCGGCTCTGGTGGATGGACACGTACATTTACGTGATCCCGGTTTTACAGGAAAAGAAGATTTTTTTACAGGAACCTGTGCTGCGGCTGCAGGAGGATACGGGACAGTAATTGCCCAACCCAATACGGATCCACCTGTGACAGACGAATACGGGGTGGAAAAACTTATCTCCATAGGGAAAAGCAGGAGCGTTGTTGATTTTTCACTCAGCGCCCAAGTTACACCTGAAAATTTGGATCGACTGGCACCGCTGAAAGAGGCAGGAGTTATTTCCTTTGATGCCGCTTCCTGCGACGTCCCCGATCAATGGATTCTGCGGGAGGGAAGCGATTTATGGAGACTCTTTCAAGATGCCGCCGGACTTGGCGTGCCCGTTGCCTTCTACGCAACAGATTCCAGTATGGTGAAGAGCATGGCGGAATCTTTGCAAAGGGAGAGAAGGATCGACCCCCTCGCATGGAGCGATTCCCGACCCCCTGTTGCGGAAGCGGCCGAGATAGCCCGGATAAGCAGGATCGCAGCGGTCACGGGAGTTGAACTTCTTTTCCGGCAAGTTAGCACGACTGAAAGCCTCGATATAATAAAGGCGATGAGATCGCTCAGTCCACGGCCAAATATTTCCGTTGAAGTGAACCCCCATCATCTTTTTCTTGACAGGAACGACCTCGCCCGCCTCGGTCCTTTCGGCAAGATGGCACCTCCTTTAAGGGACAGGGAGACTGTCCGGGGCATTTGGCAGAATTTACACGATGGATTTATTGACCTTATAGGTGGAGACCACGCTCCGCATACAAAGAGTGAAAAAAATGCCGGAAGAGAAAACATTTGGGAATCCCCCAGCGGGGTCCCCACTTTGGAGACAGCCTTACCATTGATGCTGAATGTGGCTCACCGAGGGGAGATTTGTATCGAACAAGTGGTCAGGCTAATGTCGGAGGGCCCGGCCCGGTGGCTGGGGCTATATCCTTTTAAAGGGACCATAGCAGTTGGGTCAGACGCGGATATTGTGATCCTTGACCTGAAAACCTCATGGGAGATCAGAGGAGAACAAATGAAGGGAAAATGCAAATGGACGCCTTTTGAAGGAACAAAGGTGACAGGCAGGGTGGAGAATACCATGATCCGGGGAAAATGGGTCTTCGGTCAGGACGGGATACTGGTTGAACCGGGCTTCGGGCAGTTTGTTTCGGCTCCGGCAAGAAGGAGGAGATAGCATGTACGGATGGAGGGGTAAACTCGGTCTTTTGATCCCGGCAAACAATACCGTTATCGAACCCGAGTTGAACAGAATGTTGCCGGAGGGGACTTCCCTGTTCTCCACACGCATGATAGTCGAGGGGCCTTTCAGCGCGGAGGCCTTGCACAAAATGGAGAAAGAAGCGTCCAGGGGAATAAGGGAGCTGGAAATCTCCGAGGTGGACTTTATCGTTTATGCCTGCATGTCCACCAGTCTCGCCAAGGGCAGGGATTGGGACCTGGCCTTTAGAAGGAAATCACAGGGAGGAACCGTCGGGAAGATCACTGCCGCTCAGTGTACGGTTGAAGCTCTTCTTTCCAGAAATGTTCAAAAAGTTGCCATCCTTTCCCCATATCCAGAGGCCATTCAGTCTTTGGTGGTACCCTATTTCCGAGAATGGGGACTTCAGCCAGTTTCAACCAGAAGCCTTGATATAGGCGATTACCATGCAGTGACAAGAATAACCCCTGAAGCTCTTTACCGGGAAGCTAGAGAAATGGACCTTGAAAATGCCGAAGGAATTTGCATCCTCGCCACAGATTTGAGGACGCTCGAAATTATCCCGCCTCTGGAGGAGGATCTTGGTCTGCCGGTTGTTTCTACCAACCTTGCGATTTGCTTGTCCTTTCTCAAAAGCAGGGGTATTAAATCATAGGCTTTTGCGCCCTGTTCCTGCCGGTTGCCGGATCTGAAGGCAAGCAAGGCTACACGGAGGGAAGCCGGAGGAAACAGGAACTGAAGGGGGTGCCTGGCTTTTGGATCTGAGAAAATATGAGGACATGTTTTCTGCCTACATTGAACAACTTGGGGGAATTGGTGCCGGTCCTGAAGGTGTTTTCAGGGCTTCATATACTGATGCTTACGAAGAAGCTGTCGATCAGGTGGCAAAATGGATGACTGACCACTCTCTTTGTGTACGAAAAGATTCTGCAGGCAACCTTATCGGCCGAATTGACGGAACCGGGAATAACAAGAGTGTTATAGCCATGGGCTCCCATCTCGACACGGTTCGGGGAGGGGGGCTTTACGATGGTGCACTGGGAGTCCTGGGCGGCGTAATTGCTGCAGGTTACCTTCTGAAGAAATACGGGAGACCTAAACGCCCGGTGGAAGTCATTGCCTTTACTGGAGAAGAGGGCAGCCGGTTCAGCGGCCTATTGGGAAGCAAGTGGATGGCTGGTTTTCTCGGGGATCAAGAACTCAGGGGGAAAGATGCTAACGGAGTTTCGGCCAAAGAGGCGGCGGGAAAAAAGGGTTATGACCTTGGAAACGAACACGATATACCCCGGAAAGACATCGAAGCTTTTATCGAACTTCATATAGAACAGGGTCCCGTGCTGGAGGAAAAGGGAATTCCGATCGGTGTAGTGTCAGGCATTACCGGGATCAGGCAGGCGGAGATAAGAATCCTTGGCCGAAAAGACCATGCCGGCACGACCCCCATGAACATGCGCAAGGATGCACTCATTGCTTCTGTGGGATTGATCAGGGATATGGACAGCCATGTCCGTCGGGCGGGGGGTAATGCCGTCTTTACCGTCGGGAAGATCGAAACCAGGCCTGGCTCGATCAATGTCGTTGCGGAAGAATGCACCTTTACGATCGACCTGCGTGACCCAGACTCTGAAAAAATAAACAGGCTGAATAATGACCTGGAAAGGATGGCGAGGGAAACTGCTTCCCGGGCTGATTTACAGGTTGATTGGCATGAAATCCTGACAGTAGAGCCGGTCCCTTGCTGCCCCTTATTAAAGGAGGTCCTGGGGGAGGCAGCCCGTTCCCTGGGACTTAAATTTTTGGAGATTCCCAGCGGGGCAGGCCATGATGCACTTATGATCGCAAAGATCGCCCCGATCGGGATGATCTTTGTGCCAAGCAGACAGGGGAGAAGCCATTGCCCCGAAGAATATTCATCTTCATGTCAGTGTGTTGCCGGAATAGCAGTTCTTGCAGAATCGATTCGCCGCCTGGCTTATGAGTAATAACGGCTAGTACTACAAAATTGAGGTGAGCGACCTTGTTGATCCTTGGAAAACGTGAGGTGCGAGGAATTCTCTCTATGGAAAAGGCAATAGAGGCCACTAAAGAAGCCTTGATCAGACTTTCAGAGAGAAAAGTGGATGTCCCAGGGAGACACCAGATACATATCAATTCCCAGAAGGCCGACATGCTGGTTATGTCGGGCCTGGTTGGAGATGAAGAACTGCTCGGTGTAAAGATAGTCTCACTATTTCCCAACAACACGGTTAAGGGTTTACCGGCGACGGTAGGATCTATTGCCCTTGTGGACAACAAGACCGGAAACCTGGAAGCGGTCATGGATGCCTCCTACCTGACTGCTGTCCGTACAGGAGCATCTAGCGCTGTTGCCACCGACGCCCTTGCTATGCCCGGAGCTTCCACACTTGCGGTGATCGGCTCAGGAAGCATGTCTTTCTGCCAGGCCGAAGGGGTGGCGTTGGTAAGGCCGATCAATAGAATCATCCTGTACTCCCGCACCCGAAGCAAGTCTGAAAAACTGGCAGAAAATCTTGAAGTTTCTTTCGCCATTGCGGGTCGACCGATAAGCGTGGAGATCTCGGATTCGAGTGAAGATGCTTGTAGCAGAAGCGAGATTATTTGCGCCTGCACCACTTCCAGCACCCCAGTGGTCCTGGGCAAGTGGGTTCAACCTGGTACCCATGTAAATGCGACAGGAGCATTCAATCCGTCCATGCAGGAGGTCGACGAGGATCTTGTAAGGTTTTCGGACGTCGTTTCCGTAGATACAAAGCCAGGCGCCTTGCTGCCGGGGGATCTTTCATTACCCATTTTCCGGAAGATAATAAGAGAAGATCGTGTCATCGAGATTGGGACCATTCTTCGTGGAGTAGCCATAGGCCGCCGGACAATTAACGACCGTACTTTTTTTAAAAGCATAGGAACAGCGGCCCAGGACGTCCTTTGCGGCTGGCTGGTTTTCCATGAGGCCCGAAAACGAGGGGTCGGAGATAACGTATCATTGGAATAACCATATGGCCCTGTTGTGCCCCTAGGAAACATTTTTTCTTTCAAGGGATATTGCCTTGACTTGAAATGGATATGCCATTCGATTTACCTTCTGTACCCTTTTCCTTCCGAGAACCAGCAAAGAAAGTTTCGAAGGGGAAAAGTTATTTTATTAATGAAAAAACAGCTTAAACAGGAAAAGCAAAAGCATTTTCTGAAATGTGCGTAAGGTATTCATTGTTTTGTTAGAATCCTCTATAATTACTTTTTTCTCCGATAACTGCTTGGAAAGGAGATGCTAAAGGTGACCCGATTTAGCGAACTTGCAAAAGAGATTATCTCCCCTGAAAGAGTGGCGGGGGTTTGTGAAAGCCTTTTGCGTTACCCGAGCCCGCAATCTGACCTTTTCGAGGCAGATCCGCAGATTAAGGCTTTCATTAGGGACGAGGTTCTCCCCAGAGCAAGCTCCGTGAAATACAAAAATATTGAAATAGACGCAAACGGGAACCTGGTTTCAACATACGGACCCGGGAATAACGGGAAACAGATCATGTGGATAGGATATGGAATGACAGCGGCTCCAGGGACGATGGAAGAGCCTTTTGCAGGAAGGCGTATTGAACACGACAGGTTGAGCGAAGAGAATGGCGGGAGTCTTTGGGGGCGTGGAGCCTGCGAGCAAAAAGGCGCACTGGCGGCAATGCTTGTAGCCCTTGAAGTTATCGGAGAGGTTGATATCGAAGGTGAACTCATTTTCCTGACAAGTACTGCCGGGGAAACCGGACGCCATGATTCGGTCAAGGGCATGATCGAAAGCAGGATGCTCACCGCCGACCAGGCGCTGATAGGATTAGGAACCGATAATCTTATCTGCCTTGGGAACAAGGGGCGAATTGATCTTGACATAGTAATAAAAGGAGTTTCGGCGCACAGCAGTACTCCCTGGCTTGGTAGAAATGCCGTTGATGGAGTCAGGTATGTTCTTGATCTACTGGACAAAGTCTCCATGGAAACTGTTCACCCCCATCTTGGAAAAAACACTCTGACCGTCACGCGGATTGAAACCTTTCCCAAAGCCACCCATACCGTTCCTGCTGAATGCCGGATTACTTTGGACAGGAGACTACTTCCCGGGGAGTCTCCCCAGGAAGCAACGGAGGAAATTAATGCTCTTCTAAAAATAATGGATGGAAATAGTAATTTCGACATCCGCCTTGAACCAGGTCCCTTCATGTACCCTTCAGAGGTCGCACAGGAATCGGATCTTGCCCAGAGCTGGCTTAGGGCCCACTTCGAAGCGACCGGCAAGGATGGTTGCTTTGGTTATTCGAACAGTGCCCTGGATGCTGGATACCTTTTGCAGCGAGGAATCGAGACGGTGATGTTTGGCCCAGGTAAACCTGAACTTGCCCATACCGATCGTGAGCAGGTTGAAGTTTCAAAACTTGTCGAAGCTTCGCGAACAATGGCTGTCCAGACCATTGCGGCTCTAAAGTGAGGGCGAAAGAATGGATGAATTTGATGTACTTGTAATAGGAAGCGAAGGCGCCGGAGCAAGGTCAGCTATCGCTGCAGCCGAAACCGGAGCCAGAGTAGGCATAGTCACCAAGGGCCGTCTGGGGAAAAGCGGCGCAACTTTGACTGCTTCGGCTGATATCAATGTTGACGGCAGGAGTATTGCAGATGAACTCTGTCTGGAAGGAGACAGGAACGACAGCCCGGAAGCATTTCTTGAGGACATTCTAAATAGCGGAAGATATCTTAACAACAAAAGACTGGCCGAAATTCATGTCCAGAACGCCCCAGTCAGGGTAAAGGAAATGATCAACTGGGGGATGAAGGTTCGCGGGATAATTCATTGCCCGGGCCACAGACATCCTCGTGGAATATTTACAACTGGCCGGGAAATGGTTGGTGCGTTAAGAAAGAAACTGAGCGGATCTAATGTTTCGGTCAAGGAGGATACCATGGTCCTTGATCTGTTGACTGCCAGGGGCAAGGTAGTTGGTGTTTTTGGGCTCGATCTGCGCAGCGGCCAGTTCGTAGCCATGAAGGCCAAGGCCGTTATCCTCGCAACGGGGGGGGGGATGATGCTCTATCCCTATCGGACGGCTCCGGAGGAACTTACGGGAGATGGTTACGCAATCGCCATGCGTGCCGGAGCAAGACTTGTCGACATGGAAATGGTTCAATTTATGCCCTGCAGCCTGATCCAGCCCCCTTCTCTCAAGGGTAACCATTTCCCTTTCAACATCGCAGCAGAAAGCAGCAATTCCCTTGAGGGATGGCTTCTGAACAGGCAGGGACAAAGATTCATGTACAAATGGGACCCCAAGAGGATGGAGCATTCCACAAGAGACAAACTGTCACTAGGGATCGCCAGCGAGATCAGGGCCGGGAGGGGTACTCCCGGAGGCGGGGTTTATCTGTCGTTCGCGCATCTTCCCGGTGAACTGCTTGAATACTTCCCTAAGTGGGCGTTGAAGCCTCAGCTCAAGGAAAACTGGAAATACGAAGGCCTGGATTTTTCAGTTATCGGAGAAAAACTTGAAAAAGGAGAAGCCATTGAGGTCGGGATCGCAAGCCACTTCTTTGTGGGAGGAGTTCAGATAGATCACGAGTGCAGGACATCTCTTGAAGGTCTTTACGCAGCAGGTGAAGTGGCCGGAGGACTGCATGGAGCCAATCGCCTGTCAGGGAACGCCTGCCTTGAAGTCCTTGTGGAGGGTGAAATTGCGGGACGAAATGCAGCTAATTTTGCCAGAAATTGTGATCTGGTCCTGCCGGAAAGAGATCAACTGGATCTGATGAAAGAAAAATTCCTCCTCCCGTTGTTAAACCGTGAAGGTGATTCCCCGTTTGTTAACAGGGATGAGATAGAGTCTCTGGCCTGGGATTCCGTTGGCGTGATCCGATGTTCAAAGGACCTCGATAAGTCTTTGCAAAAAATTGATTTGTTGAAAGGGAGACAAAAGAACGTTTGTTGCGGTTCAAAAGACAGGATCTACAACAGAGAGTGGATAGAAGCATTGCAGAACAGTAACCGTCTGGAAGTTCTGGAATCAATAATCCGGAGCGCTTTGGCAAGAAAGGAAAGCCGGGGTGTACATTTCCGGGAAGATTGGCCAAAAGAACGCGATGAATTCCAGTTTAATTTGGTATCGGAGCAAGCAAATAACAAGGTAATTGTGTTTCGGGATCAAATAACGGGCAAAGAGGCAGGGATCCTAAATGAGTAGATCAACAATCAAGGCTGAAGTATGGAGATATAATCCCTCAACCGATCCCGCCCCACGTTTCGAGAAATATGACGTGCCCTTTCAGGAAGGATTGAGTGTCTCTAATGTTCTCGAGTATGTCAACGAGAACCATGATGGTGGCCTGGCATTCTATCTTTCCTGCCGCAGAGGTATTTGCGGAGGTTGTGCCGTAAGGGTTAACGGCAGGGTTGTCCTTGCCTGCACTGAACTTGTGAAGGGTGACCTGAAGATCGAGCCAGTTGACCCGGATAAGGTTGTAAAGGATCTTGTTATAGATTAGACTGAACTTTCAAAAACTCTCATCGCTTGAAAAATGAAATTCAGGGGGGCGATGCCTTATAGGGGACGTTTTTTAGGGAGACGCAATTGTGTATTGCTAGAGACAAGAGGAGGGGTCATCTTGAGAGGATGGGAAAAGACACTTGTTATTTTAGTCGCTTGCATAATGGCAATTCCAATTTTGTTTGGTGTCACTGCTGTAGACGCAAAGGAAGAATTTTCGATAAGCATAGGCCATGTTCTTGATGCTGCTCACCATTACACTGATGGAGCGAATAAGTTTAAGGAACTTGTAGAAGATAGATCCGGAGGCAGAATCAAGGTGGAGGTTTTCCCCAATGCGCAATTGGGAGGGGAAAGGGAAATGTTGGAGGGGCTCCAATTGGGGACGTTCGAGATGGCCATGGTCTCGTCAGGACCTATGGGGGGATTCGTTCCGGAATTTGCCCTTCTGGATCTGGGTTTCCTTTTCAATGACAATGCCCAGGCCCAGGAAGTCCTTTATGGACCCGTTGGCGATTATCTTAATCAAAAAATGATTGAAGTTGGTATCAGACGTTTAGCCTATTTGGACTGCGGCTTCAGGAACGTCTACGGGCATAAGCCGGTTACGAAAGTTGATGACCTGAAGGGATTCAAGGTTAGAGTTATGGAGAACCCGGCACATCTGGAGTTGTTCAAGGCTATCGGCGCAAATCCCCTCCCCATGGCATGGCCGGAGCTTTATACCGCTATGCAGCAAGGTGTCATAGACGGGGCGGAGAATGTGCCTGACGCCTACGCAAATGCAAAACACTACGAAGTTGCCAAATACTACTCTCTCACCAACCATGTTTATCTGACAATGATGTTTTTAATTAGTGAGAACTTCTACCAAAGGCTTCCGGATGACCTCAAAAAAATAGTTGCAGATGCCTGTGTGGAAGCTTCTTTGTTCGAAAATCAGATTATTTACAAGCAACAGGCAGAAGTTTTCGATTTCTTAAGGAATAATGGTGTGACCATTACCCAAATTGATGATCTTTCTCCCTTTATTCAAGCCGGCAAGAAAAGTTGGCCGGTTATTGCTGCTGGCATTCCCGGAGGGGATGAACTTCTCAACAAGATACTTGAAGCTACTGGAAAAACTCTGGACTAGTGTTCGTTCTTGCGGGGACCGTTTCCCCTGGTTCCCGCAAGTTCTTGATTAGGGGGTTGGACTATGTTCTTGCTGTTTAAAAAAGCAGTTGATCGGATCGTTGATTTTTTTGCCGTAAGCCTTTTAGTCTTGATGGTTGGAGCATGCTTTTACCAGGTTACTGCTCGCTATGTTTTTTCCAACCCACCAGATTGGACTGAGGAGGTTGCAAGGTACGCCTTTGTCTGGATTACTTTTCTTGGTGGAGCCATAGCATGCCGAGGTGAGGCTCACCTCGGGGTTGATGCCTTGGTGAACCTATTCCCCAAGAAGGTGCAACAAGCAATATCTTTTCTAATAACTGCTATCACTATTGTTGTCCTTTTGATTCTAATAACTAAAGGGATAAAGGTTGTCACAGTGGTTTCAAGGCAGCTTTGGCCGGCTCTGAGGTATTCCATGGCTTTCCCTTACCTTGCAATACCTGTTGGAGCCTCCCTGATGGTCCTGGAAATGGTATATCTGGTTTTGAAGAAATTAAGGCATAGGGAGACAGAATAATTATGATTTATATGATCGGGTTTCTAATGGCACTTCTACTGCTCAATATGCCGGTTGCTTTCGCTTTGGTGACATCTGCTACAGCATACGTTTTTCTTCAGGGGAAATTCCCCCTGACTCTTATCCCCCAACAGATGTTCATCGGTACTGACAAATTTGTTTTTTTGGCGGTTCCATTTTTTATTTTGTCGGGTCTACTTATGCAAAAAGGTGGAATTTCTGAACGTCTTATCAGATTATCGTCTGTCCTGCTAGATAAGGTAACAGGGGGATTCGCTATGGCCACCGCCTTCGCTTCAATGATCTTTGCCTCCATTTCAGGATCAGGTCCGGCAACCACGGCTGCCATAGGAGGGGCGATGCTCCCCGCGCTTGTTGAAAAAGGCTATGGTCGTGAATGGTCAGTAGCATACATCGCAACAGCAGGAACGATAGGACCAGTGATCCCTCCAAGCATAACGATGGTCATTTACGGGGCTTTGGCGAGTACCTCCATTGGCGCTCTTTTCATCGCCGGATTTCTTCCAGGAATTCTAATGGGTCTTGGACTCATGGCTATGGCTTATTTTCGGGCAAAAAAAAAGTACGTCAAAGCAGAATCTAAAAAAACCGAATGGCATGAAGTTTTCGAGGCCTTTAAAAGAGCCATTTGGGCGTTGATCATGCCTCTGATCATCATAGGAGGCATTTTAGGAGGGATATTCACACCTACTGAGGCCGCAGTTGTCAGTGTGGTTTATGCCCTGGTAATAATCCTGTTCGTTTACCGTTCGCTCACGCTTCGAGACCTGCCTTCCATTTTCAAGCAAGCTGTGATCACATCCGCAGTCGTAATGATGCTCTGCGCTTGCGCGTCAGCCTTTTCATGGATCATTGGTGCCGAACAGGGGCCACAGAAACTTGTCTCGGTTTTTCAATCGTTTTCAAGCAACAAATACGTATTGTTGCTTCTCGTTAATTTATTCTTGTTGTTGGTCGGATGTTTTATCGACACAACCTCCGCGATCGTAATGACTGGACCAGCGCTTGTTGCACTTGCGGGCAGCATTGGGGTGAGCACGCTGCACCTGGGGCTAATAATGACTGTGAACCTATGTATAGGAATGGCTACCCCTCCATTGGGTTTCACTTTGTTTACAGCGTGTTCTATTGGCAACGTTTCTATTGCGAAGGTTACTAGGCCGATACTGCCTATGATAGGCATTTTGATCATTACAGTTTTACTTGTAACATATTTTCCTGCTATTTTCCTTTGGATACCTGGGTTGTTCTTCAAATAATTCTGTAAAGGAGCCGATCCTCATGGGTCACCGTAAGGCTTATATTAATGGAATTGTTGTATGCATGGATAAAAAAAGGACCGTTCTTAATCCAGGGCATATTGTCATTGAGGATGACAAGATCGTACAAGTGACAGGGAACATTAACGATATAGCCGTTTCGGAATTCATTGATTCAGCTAACAAAGTCGTTTTCCCGGGTCTGGTAAATACTCATGCTCACATGCGGCCTGTAAGGGGTTTGGGTGACGGATTGGGTACATGGGATTGGCACGTCCAATATGTGGACAAGATATCTGCAGCCATGACCGAAGAAGATGCGTATGTCGGAGGAATGATGACTTTCGCCGAGTCTCTGTCATGCGGTGTGACAACGATACAGGGAATGACAATTTATGGCGAACCAGAGCTTCAGGCAGCTCGAGAAGCTGGGTTAAGAGTCAGACTTGTTCCTCATGCAGAAGACTATCATGCACTAAATGAACACAACCGGAAAGTGCTGGATCAAGATGGTTCTGAAGAGGATTTGACCCGTTTTTGGCTTGGAATGGAGATAACTCCCTGTTTTTCACAGGATCAGTTGCAGGAGGTTCGTCGAATAGCCGATAAAACTGGATCCCGTATCCATACCCATTTTTCTGAATGGGAGAGAGAACCTCTGGAACTTCTTGTAAAAAGTGATTTCCTTTGCAAAAACCTGACCCTTGCCCACTGCATCCATGTAAATGATGAGGAGATCGCAATCATGGCTTCCCATGGGGTATCTGTTTCCCATAATCCTAAAAGTAATATGAAAACGGGAAGCGGCATAGCCCCTATACTTAAGATGCGAAAAATGGGGATGAACGTTGCTCTTGGAACAGACGGTCCTCTGTGTACTTATAAGCTTGATCAGTGGGAAGAGATAAGAACGGCAGCGATGTTACAGCGGGTTGCCGCGGAAAATGCGAAAGTCCTTGATGCATGGGACGTTCTGGAAATGGCGACCATTAACGGTGCTAAAGCGATGGGCATGGAAAGAGATATAGGGTCAATTGAGACCGGGAAAAAGGCTGACCTGATCTTAATAGATACGGAAAAAATACACTGCTGTCCTCTGGATCCTGACGGAAAGCACAACAATATTGCTTCTATTCTGGCTTTTTCCGTATCTGGTTCCGATATCGTGGAAGTAATGGTCAATGGTCGTGTCCTATTACGGGACGGAATCTTCCTGGAATTGGACAATAAGAGGCTTTTAGAGGAAGTCAAAGAAAGCAGCAAAAGAATATTGGCCAAGGTTTAAGAACACAGAAAAGACCGGAGGGGTTCATTTTGACAAAGAATTACCAGAACAGGCATATATTAGTGTTCGAAGCTGAAAAATGTGCAGGATGCAGGATTTGCGAAACTGTTTGCAGCCTCGGCCATGTAGGAGAAGTCAAACCTTCAGAGGCCAGAATCAACATTGCAAAAATCGAGGAACTGGGTTTTGAGTTTGCAGTTTTTTGTCAACAGTGTGACGAACGTTTTTGTATGGATGTATGCCCCGTAAAAGCCATTCAACCGGATGATAATGATGTTCTTGTAGTTAATTCGGAGAAATGCATAGGCTGCGGAAGATGTGAAAGAGCCTGTCCCTATAATGGGATCAAGGTAACCTCTTTTAAGAAAGCTGTTAAGTGTGATCTTTGTGGGGGCGACCCGATGTGCGTCAAGCATTGCCCAGCAGAGGCCCTTCAGTTCGTAGCTGACGAAGGCGGTTTCTCTTTGTTGCGGCTTCAGGTCATGGACCAATTGAAAATATTAAAAGTAAAAACAGAAGAGGAAATTAATAGTTAAAAGGTGGTTGTGAACAGAACCTTTTTATAAAAACGAGTCAACTATTGATTAGTTATGGGGGGAAAAACCAACATGTCTGATTTTGGGAAGATACTTGAACTGAATTTGACAACATGGGAGCAAAGGGAATTCCCAGTTTCAGAAGAAAACGTGAAGAAATATCTTGGGGGGCGAGGATTTAATTCTCGGCTTCTTTTTAACTACACCAAAGGAAAAGAAGATCCATTATCATCTCACAATCCGCTGATTTTCGGAGCGGGACTTCTTACAGGAACCCCCGCTCCTTGCTCCTCGCGTTATACTGTGTCTGCGAAGTCTCCTTTGACCGGTGGTATCGGTGACGGTAACTCAGGTGGTTTTTTCGGTCCGGAAATGCGCTTCGCAGGATACAGCCACATCGTTTTTCTCGGTAGGTCGAAGGATCCAGTGTATGTGTACATTGAAGACGACAAGGTTGAGATAAGGAACGCAAAACATCTGTGGGGACTGGATACCTGGGAGACCACTGCCCGGATACAAGAAGAGCTCGGTGACAATAACGCCCAGGTTGCATGCATCGGTCAGGCAGGAGAAAACCTAGTAAAAGTTTCATGCATTATTAACAACTTAACCCGTGCGATAGGCAGATCCGGCATGGGAGCGGTTATGGGATCCAAAAATCTAAAGGCAGTTGTTGTAAGGGGCTCTGGTGGCACACTTGTTAAAAACAGGGCAGGTGCGTTTGGTATCCTTGACGAGATGAAAGAACTAACTTTGACGGATCAATCCTTTGTCCTGTTCAGAAAAAACGGGACCCCCGGCCTTGTGGACATATACAATTCCCGCGGAGTTTTCCCTGTAAACAACTTCCAAAAATCCTACCTTCCCGATGCTACCTCGATCTGTGCTGAAACCTTCAAGGAGAAGTTCGCATTAAAGAGTAAGGCATGTTACAACTGCGTTATCCATTGTAGCCATTTCTATGAGGTGGAGGGGAGCCACAAGGAAGAAGGGCCAGAATTCGAATCCATAGGTGCCCTTGGACCCAGGCTGGGGCATTCTGATTACGCGTCTATCTTGAAGGCCAATCACCTATGCAATCGTTTCGGCCTCGACACCATCGGGGCGGGAGATGCCATTGGATTTGCAATGGAATGTTTCGAGAAGGGGCTCCTTGATGATGGTCAGACATGTGGTCTTGATCTGAGTTGGGGAAATACCGACACTGAGTTTGAATTGCTGAGGATGATGGCTTTGAGGGAAGGTTTGGGGGATCTATTGTCCCAAGGCTCTTATCATGCATCCAGAATCTTAGGCCGGGGTAGCGAAGACCTTTCGATGTGTGTAAAAGGCCAGGCTCTGATTTCAGCAGACCCCAGGGGCTTAATGGGATGGGGTCTAGGTTATGCCGTAGCGAACCGAGGGGCTGATCATCTTAGGGCACATCCGGTTGTGGAGTATTGCTTCACTCCCGAGAAAGCTGAGGAGATCTGGGGTACTGCAAAGGCAGTGGATAGGATGGCCACCGAAGGTAAGGGAAAGCTAATCAAATGGTGCGAGGATGTTCGGGCACTCGCGGATTCGCTAGGCATTTGCAAGTTCTTTACGAGGACAGCCTATCTGCTTCCAGAGCAACTTGCAAAGCTGATAGCACCTGTAACCGGTTTGGAGTTCACGGCAGATGATCTCATGTTGATCGGGGAAAGGATCAACAATCTTGAACGGTCGTTTAACGCCCGGGAAGGCTTCAGTAGACTGCAAGATACCTTGCCGAAAAGAATGCAGTTGGAACCTATCCCAGAAGGCCCGTCGAAGGGAATGACGATCCCTCTCAAATCAATGCTTGATGAATATTATGAGGCGCGGGGATGGGATGTCCAGACAGGAATGCCCAGTCCGGAAAAATTGAGACAGATTAATCTTTAGTAAACCCAAGAGATTTTAATGGGAAAAATAACCTTAATCTGTATTGGAGAAATCGCTGAAATCACAGGAGACAGGAAAACTCAATTTGAGGTTCCTACGCCAGTAACTTTTGTAGAACTTTTGACTTTCCTTGAGGCGAATATTGGAGAGAATTTTATCCGAGAACTCAACAAGGAAAGTTTTCCAGGAGGTTCACCTTTTTATCAGGTGTTGGTGAACGGTTACCAAGTCACAGGTGATGCAATAGGTAAACAAAACACAGTGAATGATGGAGACGAGATTCTTATTTCCCCTCCGCTAGCCGGGGGGTAGTTCTTTAATAAATATGTTGAATGCCCGAGGCTCGGGCTTGCTTGGATAATATTTTTGAGGATAACCTGAAGAGCAAATCTTTTTAGGGGGATAGCATATGTCGTTCGTGTTGCCAAATCCCGATACTTGCACCGGATGCCGTCTTTGCGAGGTGATTTGCAGTTTTAACAAAAGCGGGAACTGTGACCCCTTCATTAGCAGGATCAGAGTGGAAAAAGACGAGATAAACAGCATCGAGAACCCTGTTGTCTGCAGGCAGTGCGAGGAGCCTGAGTGCGTGCAAGTGTGCCCTGTTGGAGCCTTGGTAAAAGATCCTTTTACTGGGGTTGTCGAATATGACCAGGGGAAATGCATCAAGTGTGGTCTCTGCACTAAAGCCTGTCCCTGGGGATCGATCTGGAAGAACAAACGGGATGGCTTCATCCTGAAATGTGACCTTTGCGGTGGTGATCCAGAATGTGTTAAATACTGCCCTACGAATTCGCTGTTTTTAGCGAATTCCAAGTGAACAGGTCAGGAGAGGAATCGGCCATGTTTGGTTGGACAAAAAAGCAGGCTCTGGTGGATCTTTCCAATAGAGAAGTTTTATATGGCGATATCAATGACGAAACATTGAAAAGGTATCTTGGAGGACGCGGCCTCAACATCAAGACGCTCTATGACATGACTTCAAGGGATACAAATCCTATGGGCCCGGACAATCCCCTGATCTTTTCGACAGGACCGTTAACAGGGACATTGATTCCTGCAAACAGCCGATATGGGGTAACGGCCATGTCCCCCCTTACGGGAATTCTCGGAGATGGTAATGCAGCCGGCTTCTGGGCCGCGGAGCTAAAATATGCCGGATTTGACCAGCTGGTGATTGTTGGCGAAGCGGATCAGCCTGTCTACCTGTATGTTTCCGAAGGAAGAGTGGAGATAAGGGAAGCCATGCACATCTGGGGTAAGGATATTTGGGCTGCCGATACAGCCCTAAAAGCAGAATTTGGCGATGGCAAACTGCAGGTTTCGGCGATAGGCCAGGCCGGAGAAAATGGTGTTCGATATGCGTGTATCATCAACAACCTGAAACGTGCGATAGGCCGTTGCGGGATGGGAGCTGTTATGGGATCCAAAAAACTTAAGGCAGTAGCCGTCCGCGGTACCAGGGCGCTCCAGGTTGCTCACCCCGGGGCGCACCGGGAAGTAGTGGATGAAATACTGGAACATATCTACAACTCTCCTGGGTTCCCGGTCCGATCCAGGCTTGGTACTACAGTTATCGTTGATGTTTACAAGCGAAACGGTACATTGCCTATCAATAACGCACAGGTCGCTTTTTCCGAAGAGATCTCAAAGGTTACCTCCGACAAGGTGTCCGAGTACACGAAAGCCTTGAAGGGATGCTTTGCCTGCCCGATACACTGCGGCCGTTTCACGAAAGTGGAAGATGACCCTGATTATCAGGATGCTTACAGCGAGGGACCTGAATTCGAGAGTATTATTGCTCTTGGCCCTCGATGCGGGAACTACAACCTGCCCTCGATCCTGAAACTGAACCAGCTTACAAACATGTATGGACTTGATTCCATATCCACGGGCGGGGTTATTGCCTTCATGATGGAGTGTGAACAGAAGGGGCTGATCAGGAAGGGGCAACTGGACGGACTGGACCTCACCTGGGGAAATCACCGGTCTATCGTGTCTCTTGTCAGGAAAATTGCTTTAGGTGAAGGCTGCGGCAAGTGGCTGGGGCAGGGAGTATTCAGGCTGTCCAAGGAAATTCCCGGTTCGGAAGCCTTTGCAATTCATATTAAAGGGATGGAGCCTCCAGAACAGGAACCCAGGGGAATGAAGGCATGGGGGCTGGGTTGGGCGGTATCAAGCCGTGGAGCAGACCATTTGCGGGCCTTTCCTCTGGCAGAGACTACCTGGACCAAAGAAGATGCAGTCAGGGCTTTCGGTACTGCCAACGTTGTTGACCGGTTGTCATATGATGGCAAGGAGAGACTAGTCAAATGGTCCGAGGAAATTTGCTCCCTCGCCGATTCACTTACGATCTGCAAACAAGCCCTGGTAGCACTTAGTATCCCTCTCGAATTGATGGCTAAGGCCATCTGGACAGTGACTGGATGGGAGGTAGACCCTGAAGAGTTGTTAAGGATAGGAGAGCGGATCACTAACCTCGAGAGGATGTACAATGTTCGTCTAGGTATGGGAAGAGCCGATGACAGATTACCAAAAAGGTATCTGGACCCCCTCCGGGAGGGGGCCTCAAATGGAGAATCTTTCCAACTTGAAAAGATGCTAGATTCATACTATGAAGCCCGTGGATGGGATGTTTTATCTGGAATTCCTAAACCTGAAAAACTGAGAGAACTGGGACTTGGTTTCACTCTTAAAGATCATGAGGACTCTGTGAGCTATCAGCCAGTTGGCGACCCATGAAAGTAACTGTCAGATTTCCCTTTCAAAAGAATCTGTATCTCACAGGGGGCATTTCCCTGGGATCGCTGTTAAAGGAGCTTCAGATCTGCCCGGGTGATGTCATCGTACTCAGGAACGGGAAGGCAATGAATAAAAATGACGCGGTTTTTGAAGAAGATGATGAGATAGAAATCTGTCCCGTGGTTTCCGGAGGTTGAAAAGCTTATCAATTCAAACCAAAAGGGGGGAGTTCCCGTTGCAGATCTTTTTTAAAAACGGTCTTGTAATAGGGGATGGTTCTGCCGATAGCTCGCCATTCAAGGAAGACATCCTCGTCAGGGAAGGCCGGATCGAGAAGATTGGGAGCGAAATAACACTTAGCGAAAGTGAAGATACCAGAACTATCGATCTTTCCGGCAAGCTGGTAATTCCAGGCCTGGTAAATGCCCACTCCCACTCCTATGCCAACCTTGTAAAGGGTATGGGCGAAGGGCTTCCCCTGGAACCGTGGATGTATTATGCAATGCTGGTTGGAAGAATGACATTGGATCAGCTAAGGGTTGCTGCATCCTTGCAGGTGATCGAGAACATAAGAAACGGCTGCACATCTTTCGTGGATCACATTGCAAGAGATTTCGAGGGAATGGATGCAGTTATGGAAATATACGCCCGTTCAGGAGTAAGGGCCGCCATGGCGCCAATGATAGGAGACCTCGGATATACAGAGACCTTGCCTGCGCTGAAGGATGGGGGAAGAAAACGCAGTTCAGGGGCCGCGACCAGAAACCTCGGGGATATCCTTGATGAGTGCGAGGATCTTGTAACAAAATGGCACGGGCATGGGGGAAGGCTCAGTGTAATGATAGGACCTTCGGGACCCCAAAGGTGCAGTGACGAGTTGCTTCTGGGGAGCTTTGAATTGTCGGAAAAATACGGGCTTGGACTCCACACCCACCTTCTCGAGACCCGTATCCAGGCTCAAACGGCTGAGAATTTTTGGGGAAAACCGATGGTCGAACATCTTGAAGAACTGGGAGTGCTTTCACCAAGGGTTTCGCTGGCACATGCCGTCTGGCTGAAGGAAAAGGAGATGGAAATCCTTTCCGATCGGGGTGTGTCAGTAGTCCATAATCCCATGAGCAATCTGACAATAGGAAGCGGGGTAATGCCCTTATCGAAATTTATCGACCTGGGAATAAATGTAGCTTTAGGCTCTGACGGCTCAAACTGTGCCGGCAGCCAATCCATATTTAAATCCATGCAATTGGCCGCAGTGTTGCCCCGGATTATGGATCCTGATTACCATAAATGGCCGTCTTCTGATTCTGTGTTCCGGATGGCGACGACCGGCGGGGCAATAGCAATGGGAGTGGGGACAGAAATCGGGAGCATTGAAGAAGGGAAATCGGCCGACCTTGTCATCATTGACCTGCATCGGACGACCTACCAACCCCTTCAGGATCTGACAACCCAGTTCGTTTTCGGAGAAACGGGGCAAGGGGTGGAAATGGTCATGATAGCTGGAAGGATCGTCCTCGAAGAAGGACTTTTGACCACTATTGATGAACATGCGGTTTTGAATGAGGCCAAGGAGATGTCCAGTTCACTTGCCTCTTTGCGTGACGAATGGATTGACTCAAACAAGGAAAATTTCCAATACGTCGAAAAGGTTTACAGGCAACACTGGGGACTCGAGATATAAATGAAGGGTTTTTCAAAGTACTACCCTGTCCGCAGGAGTATTGTCTCCGGCTCTGAAACCGGAAATGGAACAATTTGCAGTTGTTTTATGATATTCATTTCAATGATTGTCAGATTGAAGGAGGGGAGAAGTTGTTACGTGAAGACGCTGAAAAGATCCAGACAGCGAAAATCCTAATAAATGATCGGGTGGCCCCGGATATTTTTCACCTGGTACTTGAAACACCAAAATTAGCCCATAGGGCCCTGCCAGGGCAGTTTGTCATGATAAAGGTCGCTCCTGGCCCGGAACTTCCACTTCGCAGACCTTTTGGAATTCACCGTCTTTCTGTTGATACGGGAAGAGTGGAGATCATCTATCAGGTGGTCGGGAAAGGAACGGACATTCTGAGGAGTATCAAACCTGAAGGGCATGTGGAAATTCTAGGACCGTTGGGTAATGGTTTCCGACTTGACCAGGAAAAGAAGATAGGGCTGGTGGGTGGGGGAATTGGTATTGCCCCCTTGTTGTACGCCGCAGAAAAGGCAGTTGAGGAAGGTCGGGAGATCGTAAGCTTTCTTGGGGCGAGGACTGGAGATTGTCTCATTGCCCTGGATAAATTTGAACACCTGGGAGGGGTTTTTGTTGTTACTGATGATGGAAGCCTCGGGAAGAAAGGACTGGTTTGTGATCCGCTGGAGAAGTACCTTGAAAAACAGAGTCTGGATCTGATTCTTGGTTGCGGGCCCCTTCCTATGTTGCGGGCCCTCGCAGGTATCACGGGTGCCAAGAAAATACCAGCCCAACTTTCGCTGGAACAGCGAATGGCATGTGGTGTCGGGGCATGCCTGGGTTGCGCTTTACCCGTAAAGGCCGATACCCCTGAGCGGTTTGTTTATAAGCGGGTATGTTATGATGGACCAGTTTTCCCAGCAGATGAGGTTCTATTTGCCCTGCCAGAGAAAAATGAAAAGCCAGGAGGGTGTAGCTGTGGGAAAAGTTGACATGAGGGTCCGATTGGGGCCGTTGAGTCTTAAGAATCCTGTTCTGACCATGTCCGGAACTTTCGGTTTCGGCCAGGAATACAGCAAGTACTACGACCTGGATGCCCTTGGCGGGATCATTATAAAAGCGATTACGGCTGAACCACGGGAAGGCAATCCCCCTCCTCGTATAGTCGAGACATCTGGAGGGGTTTTGAATGCAATTGGGCTCCAGAATCCGGGCATTAACGCTGCAATAGAAAAGGAACTACCCTCCCTGCAGGATCTTCGGCACAAAGGGACTTTGGTAATCGGCAATGTTTCGGGATATAGCCTTGAAGAATTTTCATCGGTAACAAGAAAGCTTTCCCGTTCTCGTCTCGTCGATGCAATCGAGCTCAACATCTCCTGCCCAAATGTCAAGGGGGGAGGAATGGCTTTTGGGACCAACCCTGAAATGGTCAACCAGGTTGTCACCGAAGTGCGGAGAGAGTGTGATATCCCACTGATCGTCAAACTCAGCCCCAACGTAACAGATATTACAGAGATCGCAAGAAGTGCAGTAAAAGCTGGAGCCGATATTCTTTCCTTGATCAACACCCTGAGCGGGATGGCCATTGATGCCAGAACCCGACGCCCGATCCTGGCCAATCTGACCGGGGGTCTTTCTGGACCGGCCGTCAAGCCTGTTGCCCTGAGAATGGTTTACCAAGTCTCGCAAGCCCTGAAAGTTCCCTTGATAGGGATTGGAGGCATAGTTTCGGGAATGGACGCCGCCGAATTCCTCCTTGCCGGAGCATCGGCTGTTGGAATAGGAACCGCCAACCTTATGGACCCTTTAGGCTCACTCAAGGTTGTTGAAGAACTGGAAAAGTTTTTGGAGAACCAAAATATTTCAAGTGTTTCGGAACTTGTCGGAGGATTGATAACCTGTTGATTCCTTTCAATGGTCGGTTACTCAGGGACAAAAATAGAAGGGATAAGAAATGAGAAAACCAGAGAAGAGGTCTAAACCTTAAATATCAAACCTTTGATGATATGTGATCAGCTTGTCAATTAATTTTTTTAAGAGGCATGGGATCCTTTTGCCGCTCATTATTAGGATTTGTACCCTATTCCAGGGGGAAGAATTTTTGTTTAATGAGATTATTGACAGAAAGTCTCTTACAGAATACTTTTCGCAATTGTCAGATGTAGGAGTCTTACCTGAAGGAGGGGTTACCCGCCTTGCCTTCACTCCCGAAGAAGAGGAACTCCATAAAATTGTAGGATCATGGTTGTTGGAACTTGGAGCTCAAGTTCGCAGGGATTCTTTTGGAAATCTGATTGGACGTTTTGAAGGTTTCGACGGCTCCCTTCCTGCTATAGCTATCGGTTCGCATCTCGATTCCGTTCCGGCAGGTGGAAATTTTGACGGGATTGTGGGAGTAGTTGCAGGTGTTGCTGTTGCAAGGGCGATCCAAATGCACCACATACCCGTCCGTCATCCCCTTGAAGTCATAGCTTTTGTCGGAGAAGAGTCTAGCCGGTTCGGTGTAGCCACTCTTGGAAGCAAAGTCATGACTGGTCGGGCGAATCTCAGTTATTTGCTCAATCTTAGAGATGCCGACGGGATTACACTAAAAGAAGCGTTGACCAGGCGGGGGGGAAAGATCGAAGATCTTGCCTCAGCGTCTAGAAGGCCTTCGGAATTCAGGGCTTTCCTTGAGGTTCATATAGAACAGGGACGAGTGCTTGAGGAAGCCGGAACAAAGATCGGCATAGTAACAGCAATCGCAGCTCCTACCCGTTGGCTGATAGAAATAGAAGGCCGTGCGGACCACTCCGGTGCTACTCCCATGCATATGAGGAGAGACGCCCTTGCAGCAGCGGCAGAACTGATACTGGAAGTTGAGCGACAGGGCAATGTTGAATCGGGGTACCAGACTGTAGCTACAATCGGGAAGTTAAGTGTGAAGCCTGGGGTAATGAACGTCATTCCCGGCCATGTCGGACTGGGGCTTGACGTACGGGGAATAGACAAGGAAAGCATCAAAAGAGCTATCGCAACAATTCGGTCGGGGCTGGAAGAGTTGTGCCGGAGAAGGGTCCTGAGTTTCAAAATACACGAGTTGTCAGAAGATCAACCCCTTGTGCTCGATGAACAAATGAAAGGCAGTTTGGAAAGTATATGTAAAGAGATGGATGTACCATATATTTTAATGTCAAGCGGAGCAGGTCATGATGCAATGAATATGGCAAGACTTACCAGCACCGGTTTGATCTTCATTCCATGTAGAAATGGAATTAGCCATAACCCCTCCGAAAAGGCCGAAATTGAAGATATTGCATTGGGAGCGGAGGTTCTTTTAAACGCCGTTATGAAGTTGGATATATAGCAAGAGGAGGTAAAGGTCTTGTTGATCCGGGGCGGATTGGTAATGGATCCTGAAAGTGGCCGGGTGGGGTTTTGTGATGTAAGGACGGAAGGGGGAAAAATTTTGGAGGTGGCCCCCAATATAACCTTGTTCCCATCTGAAGAAATCGTATCTGCTGATGGGTGTATAGTTGCACCAGGGTTTGTAGACTTGCACGTCCATTTCAGGGATCCCGGTCTAACTCACAAAGAAGACCTGTCCACCGGAAGCCTTTCCGCAGCTGCGGGGGGGTTCACTTCTGTGGTGTGTATGGCAAACACCAAACCTGTAATGGATTCATCTGAATTAGTCAGGGGCTTTTATCATAAGGCTGGTCGGGTGTCTATTGTAAATGTATTTACGGTAGGAAGTGTTACATTGGGAATGGAGGGTCAAAAACTAACCGATTTCAAAGCACTCAAGGCCTCCGGAGTCGTCGGCTTCTCCGACGATGGCAATCCAGTTGAGAATGCTGCTCTAATGAGGGAAGCAATGGAAAAGGCAGGTGAAGTTGGTCTTTCGGTCATAGCCCATGAGGGCGATCTTAACCTGGTTGCAGATACGATAGTCAATGAGGGTCCCATATCGGCAAGCCTTGGTTTGAAAGGAATGCCTGCCGCGGCTGAAGATATTCACGTGGCCCGGGATATTTTTCTGGCAGAATTGACAGGTCTGCATGTTCATATACAGCATGTCAGCAGTGCTGTATCCATCAATCTTATCAGGCTGGCAAAAACAAGAGGTGTAAATGTTACAGCTGAAGCCTGTCCGCACCATTTCTCTCTGACTGACGAAGCCCTCCTTAGTTATGGAACAAATGCAAAAATGAATCCCCCGCTTAGAGATTTGGCCAATGTTGCGGCTGTCTGCCAGGGGCTAGCTGATGGTACTCTGGATGTAATAGCAACGGATCATGCTCCACACACTGATGAGGAAAAGGGAACAGATCTAGCCAAGGCCCCATGCGGAATAGTTGGTCTTGAAACTGCATTCGGCCTTGTTTGGACCAGGCTAGTGAAGACGGGTATGCTTACCCCCATGCAAGCTCTTGCAAAACTGACCTGTTATCCAGCAAGGGTAATTGGTTTTGACAAGGGCACGTTGAAGATTGGAAAAGACGCCGATATAACAATTTTTGACCCCAACCTGGAATGGGAAGTAAAACCCGAGGAGTTTTTTTCAAAAAGCCGGAATACCCCTTTCGGTGGTTGGCGACTTCATGGACGTGTCGTTACTACAATAGTTGGCGGCAAAGTGGTATATCAGCTTGGCCGGACAGGCAATCCGATGGAGCAGAGGCCGGCAGGAAAAGAAAAGACGTAAACGTTTTCCAGATTTGGATTTTATTCAAAACGGACATACAGACCGGATGACGGAAGGCCTTAAAAATATTGAGAAAAAAGTTTGAAAAATTTCCTCCGTTAAAATGAAGAAAAGTGCCCAGAGACCGTTTTATTGTTATATTTTCAGGATGTTGTAACCGATATAAAAGTTTTTCGTTGATCCGTTATTTTGTTTCTAACACATTGATACGAATTTTCAAAGTAGAGAAAAGGTTTATGCCGAAGGGGTGTTTATTTTGCACATGAAAGAGGTTGAACAGATCCTGAAAGAGGCGGGAGTTTTCAAACACGGTCATTTCGAGTTTACATCAGGCCTTCACAGTGATGTGTATCTCGAAAAATTTCAGGTGATGCAATATCCGAAATACACAGAAATTCTTTGTGCCGAGATGGCACTAAGAACCAGGCATCTGGAACCTCAAGTAGTAATAGGTCCGGCAGTAGGAGGTATCATCCTTGCTTATGAACTCGGCCGCCAACTGGGATGCCGTGCTTTGTTCACAGAGCGTGTGGAAGGGCGAATGCAGCTTCGAAGAGGTTTTTCAGTGTCGACCGGAGAAAGGGTGCTTTTGGTAGAAGACATTATCACCACCGGAGGATCGGCTTATGAGGTTTTGGAGGCGATATCACCTTTGCAGGGAAAAGTTGTAGGAATCGCTTGTCTGGTTGATCGAAGTGACGGGAAGATACAATTTCCGACGGGGTTTTACCCGCTATTATCCATGGACATACAGTCCTGGGATCCGCAAGAATGCCCACTTTGTAAACAGGGTGTTCCTCTGGTCGTTCCAGGAAGCCGCAATATTCAATATTTTTAGGGAGGTCAGGAATGTTCGCTTCCCGTTTATCCGAATCTATTCGTAATACAAATAGCCCGATAGCCGTCGGGCTCGATCCAGATATCAACAAATTCCCGAAAAGCATAAGGCCAGATCCCAGTGATACACAAGAAAGAATTTCAGAAGCAATACTATACTTTAACAAATGTATTCTGGATGCGATTTATGGTCTTTCGCCTGCAGTGAAACTTCAGACTGCTTTTTACGAACAATATGGCTCTTCTGGGATAAGGGCATTGGAGCAAACCTCAGTTTATGCTCGATCAAAGGGTTTTCTTGTAATCCTGGATGCCAAAAGAGGGGATATACCTAATTCTGCCTCGGCTTATGCAAGGGCATATCTGTCATTGGATACGAACCCGCATGCTTTTCCTTGCGATGCTCTCACTATTAACCCGTTTTTGGGACGGGATGGTATTGAATGCTTTATAAAGGCCGCTGTAGATAACAACCGCGGTGCTTTTCTTCTTGTCAGGACTTCGAACCCCGGTGCGGCCGATCTTCAGGATTTAATTTTGAAAGATACAGGACGAAAAGTTTGGGAAGAAGTCGCTACATGGGCGTCTTCGTGGTCTGAAAGAACGCGTGGAAATGAGAGGTACTCGCCAGTTGCAGTTGTCGCCGGTTTGACATATCCCAGGGAAGCCCGGGAGCTTCGTCGGATCTTGCCACATTCCTACCTGTTGTTGCCTGGGGTGGGGGTGCAGGGAGGCAAGCTTACCGACGCATTACCCTGTTTCGATGAAAATGGTCTGGGAGCTCTTCTGGTGGCGGCTCGAAGTATTATTTACGCTTTCAGCAGGGAGCCCTATTGCTGCACTTTCCTAGAAGAACGATTTGATGATGCCGCAAGGAAATCTCTCGAGGAAGCCCTGAGTCAACTCAACAGGGCAGGTTACCGCATAACACGGTAATCTATAAGTAGTAAGAATACTTGGTTGAATGTTCGGCAGGGAAGCAAATCCAGGGAGACAGGGAAAGGAGTGGAGGAAAACAGACGAGAAATTCCAAAATTACAAGGGGACAATTTGCAAGAAAGATAACATGTTAACAACATTTGTTTTCTCTTTGGGGTTTGGGGCATTTATTATGCTAGCCGACCGGACGATTTTGTATCCCATGCTTAAAGTGATTTCCTCTGATTTCAACCTTAGTTCAACAGCTACTGGATTTATTACCACAACATATTTTTTCTTATATGTAGGTATGCAAGTTCCTGCCGGTATGTTAGGAGATAGTTTCGGATTAAAAAAAGTTCTGATTGCTTTTTACTTGTTAGGAGCATTTTCATTATTATTGCTGGGGTTTTTTGCCAACAACTATTTTGGACTTGTCCTTCTGATAGGACTACATGGTATAGGCATGGGGGCTTTTTATCCAGCCTCTTATGGTTTGAACATCGGCTTTGTGCCTAAATCCAAACGTGGCTTGGCTTCGGCAGTTATCAACTGTGGAATGTCACTTGGCACGGCATTGGGTTTAGTGTTTTCCGGACCTGTATACAACAGGTTTAACAGCTGGAGATTGCCTTTTCTGATTTTAGCCATTCCCAGTCTGATCGTACCAGTGATTTTCGGGAAATACCTGCCGGAGATATCTCAACGTTTGAGGGTGAAAACCGGCAGAAGTTCTCATAAGAACAACTTGAAGAAAATACTTATGGACAAAGATCTATGGAAATTAAATTTATCGGTATTTTGCTCTGGGTACGGTTTTTGGGTGGCCATAACCTGGGGCCCCAGTTTTTTTGCTTTAGAACGTTCTTTTAGTCTTACGCTAGCAGGGGTTTTTACCGCAATACCTGCCCTGGCAGGAATCCCCCCAGCCCTGTTTGCGGGCCGTTTGTCCGACAGGTTTGGGAGACGCAAGACGGCTCTGGCCCTTTATCCCCTGCAGTCCATTGCAATTCTTGCTCTTGTTTATGCCAGGTCGATCCCTGTCCTGGTAACAGTTCTTGTTCTATACGGGATAGTTGGCAGGACGGTTTCCGACACAGTAATGATAGCCTGGTTTGGAGATCATGTCTCGGAGAAGTGCCCGGAGGCTTTAGGATCAGCTGTAGGAATATATAATCTGGTAGGTATGTCTTCTGCCATTTTTGCCCCTTTAATCAGCGGCCTCGTTAAGGACTTAACTGGAAGTCTTTCTCAGGCATTTTTTCTTGGTGCCCTTGTGGTTCTTTTGGGCATGGTATTTGTTGCTTCGACGAAAGAAACGTGATTTCCGGTTTTCTCCCCTGTCCTAATTTTGGCGATATTCCGTTTTTCCCTGCCTCTGCCTCTTCTGCTTTAAGGAACCTCTGAAAAAGCTCCCCGAATATGCACTTGGCTTGGTAAAATATAGTTGCAGTGATAACAGACTTTACGGTCATTGCATAAATCCTTTTCCTGCGGAGTTGAGCCTCTCATGAAGCGA
>Ga0228536_1000473_pt1 | contig 73894 bp, 78 predicted proteins | sample SJ1Smetagenome_FD_168611 | JGI IMG/M metagenome (GOLD analysis project Ga0228536, IMG submission 168611) | Enriched culture of PCE-dechlorinating microbial communities from Ithaca, New York, USA - SJ1.S | ecosystem: Engineered > Modeled > Simulated communities (microbial... > Unclassified...
TGGAAATCCAAAGTATCGAAGCGAAATCTGGATTCCAGTAAAGAAAAAAGACTATTGATTACATTAATGTTTATTATTGAGGGCGCTCCTAGTAAGAGTGCCCTTTTCGTAAACGGTACGATTGGTGAATGTTTGGCGTAGCTAATTTCGGGTTGTGCTAGGCACCCCCGAAACAATAAAAGCTTAACTTCACTGATAATATACTCTTCCTCAATTTAATTATAACATATACAAAATTGCAAATATAGACTGTTCGTTCTGAATTTCAACTGCTATACTTCGATAGTATATTAGTGAGATTTGTTGGGGGATTTGGGATAGTGATTATTTTGGTCTGCTTCATTAATCGACGAATTGGCAAAAGGCAAGCCAATGGAGAAGATCTTGAGCAGTTGAAGTTCTGGATATACTCATCATAACATTCAATTAATTTGGAGGTAAGATTAGATGAATAAAAAATTTGATCCAAATAACGTTATTATTAAAATCTGCATGAGTGGGATGGGATTGGAGGACTGTGGAAACAGTGAGGGTGCGATTGCGATGTTTCATAAAGCATGGCACGAAGCAACGGATGACTATGAAAGATTTATCGCAGCTTATCATTTAGCTCGTATACAAGAAAATATTACAGATAAATTAAAATGGATGGAAACATCCTTACAGTGTGCACAAAATATAGATGATGATAACGTTAAGAGTGCTTACTCCACGTTGTATATAAACATTGCCAACTGTTATGAGGAGTTGGGTGATTCTGAACAGGCAACTAGAAATTATGAATTGGCCAAATCATATAATGGTGCACTAACAGATAAAGGCCCATTTTACCATGGTACAAAGGCAGATTTGAAAGTTGGTGATTTTCTGATAGCGGGTGGAAATTCAAATTACAAACCTGGGCTTAAAATGAACCATATTTATTTCACTGCTAATGTCAATGGGGCAGGTCTTGCAGCAGCATTAGCAAAAGGAAAAGGAAGAGAACGCGTTTATATAGTAGAACCTACAGGTGAATTTGAAAACGACCCAAATGTTACTGACAAAAAGTTCCCTGGTAACTTAACGCGTTCTTATCGCTCACAAGAACCTTTAAAAATTATTGGTGAAGAAACAGAGTGGACGAAACCGACAGCTACTAAGCGACGAGAATGGCATGAAAATTTAGCTAAAAACAAAGGCGAAATTATTAACTAAATGTATTTAATGGTGTGATAGTTAAGAGTCGATATGTTCCCACCTACCGATAGTGCCAAAAACGTAGTGGATATGTTTTCGAGAACGGGCAAAAACAAATAACATCAATTCCATCAACTCGCCCCACGTTGAGACGGTTGTATTGATGTCACGGGTAAAAGAGTAGGGGTCTGGAAAGCCCAGTATTCAAGCCGTTTGTGTGTTTTAGCGTTTGAAATTAGAGAGCGAAAAATGTGATTTTTTTGCTTCGCGGGAACATATCGAAATTGGCTTAAACCCTTGTGAATGGTCGATTTAGATGTCAGTGCTTGGCTAGTGGTCGATATAGATGTTTTGGGATTTTAGGGCTTGCTGAGTGGTCAATTTAGATGTTTTTTAGAAAGCTAAAGGTTGCGTGGTCGATATTGATTTTTAAGTTGATTTGATAAAAAAGATAGAATAATAGGCTAATCAACATAGATGAAATATGCTCATATGTTTATTAGTCGTGAGACTGTAAAGATATATCAATTAACATAAGTCGGAAGATTTAGCAGTTAAATTAATTCAAATTGGAACAGAGAGGGGGGACAATTATGGATACAGCATTTCAAATAGTGGAAAGAGCAAAAGCTCTTGGCTATGATAAATGTGGCATTATACCAATTGAACAAATGGCAGAATATGAAGAAAAACTTGACGAGAGAATGAACCGATATCCAGAAACAAGGAGAAAATTAGAGAGCTTTCGATCCTTTGCCACACCGCAAAAAGACTATCCATGGGCGAAAGCTGTTGTCGTCTGTTCTTATTGGTATGGGAAGTATCGAATTCCGCAAAATCTGAAAGACCGATTTGCGAAATATTATTTGACAGATGGAAGAAGAAATGAAGCGTCGGAAGGTTACAATACCAGTATTGCATTTGAGAACTACCTGCGTGAACAGGGGTTTCGAATTGCATTTGACCGGCTGTTTGGCATTACTTCTCTTAGATGGGCAGCGATGAAATCCGGAATTGGCATAATACGCAAAAACAATTTTCTCTATACAGAAAAAGGTTCATGGCAGTATATTGAAGCATTTTTAATTGACCAGCCATTTACATATATTAACGAATGTAATGTTCGCCCTTGTTCGGAAAAATGTGGCCTCTGCATAAAAGCTTGTCCTACCCAGTCTTTGGCAGAACCATATATGATGAGCCGCAATGCCTGCGTTTCATGTCTTACCACTTGGGATGGATGGGATTTGACTCAAGAACCTCTACGAAATAAGTTTGGGCAGTGGGTTTATGGGTGTGATGTCTGTCAGGACGTCTGTCCATATAACCACAATGCTTGGACTGGCAGTGAAGAATTCCCTGGGTTGAAGGAGTTGAGCAATTATTTATCGCTAGCGCAAATTGTAGAAGTGGATTATGAATTCATTGAGCGTATAGTGCAACCCGCACTTTGGTACATCCCAAAAGAGAAGTGCTGGCGCTTTAAGACAAACGCGCTAAATGCTATGCTGAACAATTATAAGCCCGAATATCTTACTGTGATTCAAAAAGCTTGTTATGATCAGGAAGAACCCGTAAGAAAAATGGCGAAATGGGTATTGGAACAGGTAAATTCCAATTTTTAAGGATGTATTTGACAGACAATCCCCACATTCAGTGAGTATGAAATCAAACAAGGCACCCTACATTCATTCGTGTAGAGTGCCTTGCTCGTTTTCGGGCCTATTCGTTTACATCCACCATCACACCAGATTTGAATTCAACGGTGAACTTATCCTCATAGATGGTGACTTTTTCAATCAGCCGCCGGACAAGCGGCTCGTCATATTCGGTCAGGGCGGTGGATCGTTTTTGCAGGAATGTACTCATTTCTTCGATCCGTTTCTTCAGTTCATCCCGTCCGGCGTTTTCCAGCTGAACCTTTTGCTTTTCTTCATGCAGACGGTGAATTTCGTTGCCGACGCTCTCATAATCGGCCTTGGAGCTGGGCAATTTCAAAAGCTCTGTCTGAAGCTCCTGAAGTCGCGCGTCGATATCAGCAAATTTCCATTATACAGATGCTTATTAGTAAAATAGTGTTAAATTGTATCAAAATTGATGTATGTTTAGCCTAATCATCTCAAAAGACTTACACGATGGATATTCTTGAAAAGAAGCGTGAAGCCAATAGGGGGCAGGTACCAAAATACTATGTCGATGGTAGCCATGAAGGGCTCATTCCCAAGGATATCTTCCTAAAGGTTCAAGAGGAAATTGCAAGACGTGCGAATCTCACCAAAGGAGCTACAAAGCACAGACGAGTTTATAGTGGACGGTATGCATTATCTGGGATCGTGTTCTGCGCACATTGCGGAGATATTTTTCGCAGGATCAAATGTAACAATTGCGGTTGTAAATCTACTGTCTGGCTCTGTGTGAGCCGGGTTGATAAGGATGGTCCTGATTGCTTAGCAAGAACAGTCAATGAAGAACACCTCCATGAAGTGGTGGTGGAAGCAATAAACGCAGCCTTTCGTGAAAAGGAGAGGATACTGCCGGTGCTAGCTGAAAACGTCAAAAGTAGTTTTGAAGAAAATACTACTGAACGTATTGCGGTAGTTGATGAACGGATTAAGGCACTTCAACATGAACTGATAACAACAGTCGGTGTTAAAAACTCTAGTGACGAACTTGGAAAGCAAATTAGAAAGCTACGTGATGAGAAGCAAGCCATTCAAAACGAAGAAGCTGCTAGTCGTGATCTTATAATACGGATCGATGAGTTAACAGACTTTCTCAAAGGCCAGATCTGCGAATTGATTGAATATTATGAGCAGTTTGTAAAGACACTCATTGATAAGATCACTGTTTATGATGATCAATACGTTGTTGAGTTTAAGTCAGGAATTGAAATTGTTGTGAATTAAAAATGAACGATTTATAATATATACGATGAGGGAAGATCATTTGAAATTCAGTTTGATTGCATGAAAAAGAGAGAACTGATGATTGTTCTTGAATGAGGTGTTTTAAGCTGCACCTATAGCACACTTCATAGAAATTTGACGTTAAAGGTATTAACGTCAAATTAGATATGCCAGACGAACAAATGATTGAATTGATAATAAAGATTAGAAAAGTAATATTGCTGATATTTATTCAAATTGTAAAATTAATGAGCTTAGCGATTAAAGTGTCCTGAGCAAGGAGGGTTCTCATGCCAGTAAACTCATTTGAGAATTATCCAATGAGTTGGAAACCGAAAAAACCAAGATCAAATAAGCCTCTTTATTTAGCATTGGCGGAACAATTGGAAATGGACATATCAAGCGGCAGTTTGCTACCTGGAACAAAGTTGCCCCCTTATAGAGAGCTTGCTGATTATTTGGATGTCAATGTCAGTACCATAACACGGGCATTCAAGGTGTGTAAGCAAAAAGGTTTACTGAGTGGAAGTGTTGGAAGCGGAACATTTGTGTCATATGATTCAACTGCGGATACACGAATGGTTAGCCGATATTATTCCCCACATCTTATAGAAATGGGTCCGATAACGCCAAAATCAAATGCGACTGAAGAAGTTATAGCACTATTAAAAAGGATGATGTCGGAACCCGACTTCGGAAAGCTGTTGCAGTATGGCAAGCCAGACGGGAACCCATGGCAAAAGGAAGTTGCAGTCAAATTAATTCATAAAGCGGGATACACAACATATCCACAACTTCTGCTTCCTTCGAACGGAGGGCAGAATGCTATCGCGGCAATTCTGGCAGGTGTATTTAAGCCTGGTGACAGAATCGGTACAGATCCTCTCACGTATCCTGGACTGAAAACTGCAGCGAAAATGCTAGGTGTTGAACTGATACCTATTAATAGCCACAACAATGAAATGAGTGAAGATGGTTTGCTTTATGCCTGTAAGAATGAACATATAAAAGGTATATATATCATGCCTGATTTTCACAATCCCACAACACACGTGATGTCACTGGGTACAAGGATAATGATTGCAAGAGTTGCCACGCAAAACAAGCTCATTGTAATCGAAGATGCAGCGCACAGTCTTTTGTTGGAAAATTCAATGCCGGCTGTGGCGATGTATTCTCCAGAACAGACCATTTACATTGCGAGTCTATCCAAAGCGGTGGCACCAGGGTTGCGTCTGGCGTATATCGTTGCACCGCAGAGATTTCAGACTGTACTTTCAAATACGCTTTACAACATAAATCTTTCGCTCTCACCATTTCTTACAGAGCTGGCTTCAAGGATGATTGCATCAGAGTCGGTTGACAAAATTATCAGTGAAAATCGCGCACAAATTCAGTTGAGAAACCAACTTGTGAATGAAATTCTTCCCGTAAGAATGTTAAGTGGAGACGATGCCTGTATATTTAGGTGGCTTAGCCTCCCCGACGGTTATAGTGGGAACGAATTTGAAAGGCTTGCAGAAGAAGCAGGCGTTCAAGTATATGCATCAGAAAGATTCGTCGTAGGAAAAGTCAAACCCCCGGCGGCTGTCCGCATTGTAGTAACAGCTCCTGAAACAATTGATGATTTACGTCATGCGCTTGAAATATTAAGACGATTGCTCATGAATAAAAACGTTTCCTAAAAACGGTTTATGATTATATCCTAATAATAAGTAAATTGTGCTGCACACAATACAAATATTGTGTGCAGCATTTTTTCGTTTTAAAATTAAATTAGAAAAGAGTAGTTTAAGGAGGTCCAATTATGTACTCAGAAAGTTTAAGCACGTTTGTTTCAAAACCTCAAATATTAAATGCACTCAAAAATAAATGTACCTCAGATAATAAAACGATTGGTACATTTATGGAGCTGGGTGGAAACGGAACGATTGAATGTCTGGCAAGAGGTGGTTTTGATTATCTGATAATTGATGCTGAGCACGGTCCATTTTCTGTAGAAACAACTGCAACACATATTCTTGCAGCTGAACAAAGTGGCATAACGCCCCTTGTACGTATTTGTGAAATATCACGATCCAATATACTTCGAATGCTGGATATCGGTGCACAAGGAATTATCATCCCAAATGTTGATTCGGTAGAGCAAGTACAAGAAATCGTCAAGCATGCCAAATTCGCGCCGATTGGTAAACGGGGATACTGTCCTACCCGAACCTGCTGTTGGGGAGCGGACGATTGGGCGGCTGATGGAAAGTCCTACATGGAAAGCTGCAATCGCGAAACGTTAGTAATACCTCAGTGTGAAACGGTGGGAGCATACGAAAATATCAATGAAATACTTGCGGTAGAGGGCGTAGACGGAATTTTTGTAGGTCCATGTGATTTGTCGATTGCAATGGGAATACCATTTGAGTTCGACTCGCCGATTTTAATGAATGCAATTAAAGCTGTGCTTGAGGCTTGTAAGAAGGCAAACAAACTATCTTTTATATTTGCTGGCAATCCTGAAACTGCAAGGGAATACCTATCATTAGGTTTTGACAGTGTAACTTACAGCCTTGATGCGTCGATATTCGTAAGGGCTTGCAATCAGACTGTTATGGCTTGCAAATCAGAGTGTAAATGAAAAAAATTAGAAAGGGTGATTATAATGACAAAACAAATGACTGCAGAAGACCGAAATAATATTGCCAATGAACTCTATCATGCAGAAAAAACAAGGGTTCCAATTAAGAAAATTTCTGCCGAGTTTACAGGCATGACAATGGAAGATGCCTATCAGATACAGGAAATAGGCACTGCAATGCGCGTCGATGATGGAGCTCGTATCATCGGAAGAAAGATTGGTATTACGAGCAAAGGAATGCAGCGTCAGTTGAACGCAACCACGCCAGATTACGGTTGTCTTCTCGATGGAATGCTTTTAAGGGAAGGTGAACCATGCCAGATGTCAGAGGTTTACTTGCCAAGAATTGAAGGTGAGATTGCATTCGTTCTGGATCGTGACTTAAAAGGGCCGGGGGTCACTGCTGCGGATGTCTACAATTCAACCGCGTGGGTATTTCCTTGCTTTGAAGTTTGTGATACACGCATCGAAAACTGGGATGTGACAGTTTTGGATACCATATCAGATAATGCTGGCGGATCTAAATTTGTTTTGGGAAGTGCGCCTAAAAGACTGTCTGAAATTAACCCGAAATTGATTGGTATGCTTGTTGAAAAAAATGGTATAGCCATAGATTCAGCAGCAGGTGCAGAAGTTATGGGAAATCCAGTAACGGCATTAGCTTGGTTGGCAAATAAATTGTCTGAGTTTGATATCAGCTTAAAAGCGGGGGATATTATACTATCAGGGGCATTTTTATCGGCCATACCTGCTGTAGCAGGGGATGTATTTACCTTAAGCCTTGATGGTTTCCCCAGCTTAAATTTACGATTTGAATAAAAAGTGATAACAAACAACGAAAATGGAGGAGAAAATTATGAAAAGAATCAATACATCCAAAGCACCATCAGCAATTGGCCCATATTCGCAGGCATTTATAGCAGGAGATTTCATGTTTACTTCAGGTCAAGGCGGAATTGATCCCGAAAATGGAAAGGTAGTCGAGGGTGGAATCGAAGCGCAGACTGAACAGACTATGAAAAACTTAAATGCACTCTTTAATGAGGCGGGGACAGATTTTACGAAAGCGGTTAAAACGACATGTTTTCTTGCAGATATGTCCGATTTTTCAGCATTCAATGCTGTATACGCAAAATACTTTACTGAGAAGCCACCAAGAACTTGCGTCGCGGTTAAGGAGCTTCCACTGGGTATTTTATGTGAAGTAGAAGTCGTATTGTATTTAGGTGAATAATTTAAGGAGGGTATCCCTATGAAACAGTATGTTGTCGATGCATTCACAGATAAAGTATTTGGTGGTAATCCTGCAGCGGTCTGTGTCATGAACGAATGGCTTTCAGACGATTTGATGATGGCAATTACAAAAGAGAATAATCTATCGGAGACCGCATTTGCAGTAAAAGAGGGACTTGACTACAAATTGAGATGGTTCACACCAGGTGGAGAAATCAATTTATGCGGCCATGCAACCTTGGCTACAGCTTATGTTATTACAGAATTTGTCGAACCGGAATTAGCAAAGATCAACTTTCATACATTGAGTGGTATATTGACGGTTGAGAAGAAAGATGATCTTTTTGTAATGGATTTCCCTGCGTATGAATTAAAATCAGTACCGGTTACAGGTGAAATGACAGAAGCCATCGGAGTGAAACCTGTAGAAGCATTTATGGGAAGAGACTTGCTCTGCATCTTAGCTTCTGAAGACGAAGTCAGAAGCATTAATGTTAATCTCGATAAGACGAAAGAATTAGACGGATTGTTACTGCATGTTACAGCAAAAGGGACTGATTTTGACTGCATTTCTAGATCTTTTGCACCAAAGTTAGATGTTTCAGAAGATCCTGTATGTGGATCCGGCCATTGTCATATCATTCCACTCTGGGCAAAAAAGCTTAACAAAAATACGCTCACGGCATATCAAGCGTCCCAAAGAGGTGGAACTTTATACTGTGATTTTCAGGGTGATCGAGTTCAGCTAAGTGGTAGGGCTGCATTATATTCAATTGCTGAAATCAACATAGGTCACTGATAGAAAGAAAGGTGATAATAATGTCTTTAGAAAATGTGCGGGAACATTTGGAACGTTTGGGTTTAGGCGAGCGGCTTATTAAAAGGGAACTCACAGGTGCAACCGTTAGTCAGGCGGCTATAGCAATTGGTTGTGCACCAGAACACATCGCAAAAACGATGTCGTTTGTAGTTAATGGCAACCCGATTTTAGTTGTGACTGCGGGGGATGCCAAAATTGACAATAGAAAGTATAAGGACCATTTTAGTGAAAAGGCAATAATGGTTCCGAGTGATCAAGTTGAAACACTTATCGGACATGCGCCTGGTAGTGTTTGCCCTTTTGGGATTCACGAGAAGGTTCAAGTGTTTCTTGATGTGTCATTAAAGAGATTTGATACAGTTTATACTGCTGGTGGTTGTACGCATCATACGGTTACATTACGACTAGATGAACTTGAAGCATTCTCAGATCATTCCGGCTGGGTAGATGTGTGTAAAGGGTGGCACCTGACTGAAATAAACTCATGATTCTTTAAAAGGTGTGAGTGTGATACTCATTGCCAAATACGACTTTGGAGGTAACAACGATGATTGTAAAGAAAGAGCAAGCGGGCAAGAAGATATTTAAAGGCGTTTCGCTAGATGTATTAGCCGTTGGTGAGAAATCAATGGTTGCGAAGATGAATTATGTTGAGGGCGATTTTGCTTCTAATCATAAACACCCACATGAACAAAGCGGATACGTTGTATCTGGCAAATACCAATTAAAAATCGATGAAGATGAAATGGAAATCAATCCAGGTGACAGCTATTCGATACCCGGAAATGTGGAGCACTCATTTCGTGTTATTGAAGGTGGAGAAGTCATTGATTTTTTCACACCAATACGGGAAGATTACCTATAACCATTTGTAAACAGTGATAGTATACTAGTCTAAATGACTTCGTTTGTGGAACTATTTCATAAATATAGTAAAAATGGAGTATCTGTTTTGTTGACCTGTTCCCGCAAACAGTAAAAATCAAGGTGCTATTCTCGCTAAAACGCATAACGACAAGACGTCAATATCCACATCTCAACCTATAGGCTTGGAAATATTTCCTTTTACGTGGAGAGTCAAATTTAGGTTTTAGACATCATTTGTCCAAACTCCGGCCACATTGAGACGGTAGTATTGATGTCGCGGGAAAAATAACGAGTGTGTGAAAAGTCTTGAAATATAGGCTTTTTGCATATTTGTGATATAATTCTATTGTATGAAAATTGGAAAATTATTGTTTTGTGGGAATATGTCCACAGAAGCTGATTTGATAGTTAAGTGGTCAGGTTAGATGTATGACGCTCATGACAGAACGGATTAGATTTTTTTCGGATTTTTCGAGGTTGAGAGAGCAGATTAGATGTTTTCAGGTAACTACAATTTATATGCTTTCGAGACACAGTAGGAGGCTAAGAATATGGCTGCGCCAGTTACAAGAAATTCATTCAAAGGTTACACTTATCAACATTTTGTATATTGCTACTTTATGTCTTTGATGGACACTGAGCGGCGGCTAATTGAAATAAATGCAGAAGTTGATGAGGGCCAACAATTTGATGATATCATGGTGGCCGATGAGGCAAAAAAATATTATATACAAGCAAAAAATTATCCTGGTACTACATTTGAGGATATTGTAATCGAGGATGATGTCATTACAGTAAAAAATAATAAATCCAAATGTATTAAAGGTGAAACGGGTATAGTGATTATCAATACAACTATTGATTTTCCGGTAAACTCTGAGATTTTTGGATTATCTGCATATCAAAGTAATAATTTTTACATTATTGCATTAAGTAGCGATAAAATACAAGAATTAATTATAAGTATGTTTCAAACCGTACATCGAGCTGAAGCGATTATATTTTTTTCTTATAATCGTTGCATTAATGCAAAATTTTATACTTCAATTAATGATCTACCTGAAATACGCTTGTATAAAACGAAGTTAGAAGAAGAGACTGTATATGTACGAAATTGTATAAAATCTATCGAAAATGGGATACTCGCAATAATTGGGAAGCCTGGCGTTGGGAAGAGTCATTTTGCAGAAGAAATATACAATTGCTTTCCTGAAGCTGTGATATATAGATTTTGGATAAGTTCTCAAGATACCAATATTGCTTCTAGAAGAGATTTTGACAATTTCATTTGCGATTTAGCCTTGAAGATATATAAATCACCTCGGAGTTTTTCTAAGGAACAATTGATTTATGATATAAATGCTAATGCTCCGATTATTATAATCGATGGCCTAGATCATATTGAAAATTATAATCCTTCCCAATTCCAACAGTTTATTGAGTTCATTGATTCTATATCTTCTGCTAGAGTATTAGTGTTAACGCGCCCACTAAAACGTGGAATTGAGTGGCCTTATATAACCCTAGGGAATTGGTCACGCGACGAAACAATTGTATATTTACAACAAACTCATAGTTTAAAATATAAAATCTGCAATGAAATTTATTCTATATCTGATGGATATCCAATTATAGTAAATTTTTTAGCACGACATTATTCTCTTAATGGTTCTATTGATGGTTATGAGCCTGTTTCAGATTTAGATGAATATTACAACACGCTAATGGGAAGTGTTGACACTAAACGTATCCTCGGTATTTTTTTGTTAACAACATCTTTTTACACCGATAATGAAATTTCTTATTTAGTTGGGCAGCCGTATGGCGGGATAGTTGAAGAGTACATAGCAAAATACCCATATCTATTTGAGCGAAATGTAAACAGGATATCACTAATACACGATAGCTTAAACTCATATTTACAGAGAACCATCGATTTACCCAAAGAGTTAAATGATTGTATTATTGAAAAAGTAAAATCTTCAATATGCAATAAAGACATTGAATATCTAGCACGTATAGCGGATTTTAATTTGGATAAAGATTTTATTTCGGAGATACTATGCATCTATGCTAGTTTTGATTCTTTTCAGTATCTATTAAAAACGTATCCTGATTTTGAGTCAGTTAAAGAGTTTTATTTAATCCTTAAGTCTCTACTCGAGAATCATGAAAATGTACTTGATATAAATCAGTATTATTCATTTATATTGATTACTCAAATAATTGAGCGAAATGATTTTGTTGGTTATGAGGGCCTTCTTTTTAATCATATTCAATACCTCATTAATTATAATTTTGATGAAAATAGTATTTTTAGCAGCGGATTACTATGGGCATCATATAGGTATATTAAATATGGTGACCAAGAAGCATATCGCCGTCCTTTCTATAGGTACTATTATGATATTGATAGACAAATATCTGAATTTGACGAGGTGAAAGTGAAAGAAGAAAACCACTTCAATATTTTGAGTGCAAAAATAGACAGCAAGGAGGTATTAAAGCAAATCTCCGAATTGTTATCGGATATAGATAAAAGAGATATCTTAGCCCGCTTTGCCGCGTATCAATACATTAATAAAAGTGATGAATTTGGTCTATATTCCGCAATCAAAGGCTATATTAGTCATTCTAATGATGCGTATTATGAAAAAATAATTGAAGATTTCTTTGCCAAATATTTAAAAGAGAAATTTTTCATTAAGAGCTGTTCCGGACTAATTGTTTATATATTAAAGACATTGGGGGTATTGCGCCAGGAAAATATTCTTCTTAACTATTCTTTAAAACAATTGATTCTCGAAAAAGCGCAAGATGGATCATTCGATGCTTATAATCATATTGTTGACTTTATACGTCTGGCAATACATGAGCAGCGTCAAATTGATATTGAAAATCTTTGGATGTATTACTACATGTACTATAGTAGGAAAGATTACTCTGTTGTAGAATTACCGCAAGCTTTATTTTCATTCGAAAAGCATGGACTAATCGGCGAAGAAGATTCATTGCGTATTATAGATAATGTAATGAATCAATCCGAAAAGGGCATTAAGCATATTTTATGCGAATATATAAACATCAAAGATGATGATTTCATGAAGCGTTGTTTGGTACATGGAGTTTTTGATGGATCGTATTCAGTTGATATCTATGATTTAATTCCAGAAAAAATTGAACTTTTGCCAGAACGATTGATTATTGACAGGCTATTTGAGATGTTGAGATATCATCAGTATGGCAAGTCAATCGAGTATAATGAATTAAAATACGTACTTAAAACAAGCTATAGACATTTCATATTAAAGGAGATAAAACGCTTTGAATATAAGATTATAAGCGTTCCTAAAACAGAAAGTTTTAATCTTAATGGAGTTGATATACTTGTTGATCAAGAAGCAAGTGAGAAACAATCTTCTCCATTTATATATGGCCATATCCATGAAGAAGATATCCCTTTTATTAAATCACATAAATTGTTACCAATTGAAATAGCTCGATATACTGATGGTTGGTATTCTTGCTTTCCTCTTGTTAATGCATACGAACATTTTGATAAGGAAGAATTAAGAAGTGAGCTTTTATCTATCATTCATACATCATTATTTGCTAGAATTCCAAGCATTGAAAGGACCGGTAACTGGATCCTATATCTAGGGAATTTACCGAAATTTCTAGATCAAATAGAATTTGATGCTTCTTGGGACGCACTTTTTACGTCATTTATTGAATTTCTTCACCTTTCTATGATATCGTTTGAAAATAAATAGCGTTAAAGTGTGAGCTATCCATTATGTATATAATCTAAAACAAAGCAAGGCGTTCTACGTAAAAGTAGTCAGCGTAGATCCCCTTGCTCATTTTTATCACTATTCATTTACATCCACCGTCACTCCAGATTTAAATTCTACGGTGAATTTGTCTTCATAAACTGTGACCTTATCAATCAGCCTCCGGACAAGCTGCTCATTATACTCAGTGATAAAAATATCCTGTTCCTTCAGGAATGAAGTCATATCAGTTATTCGTTTTCGAAGATCATTGTGGTTTGCGTTTTCAACCAGGATTTGCTGTTTCTGTTCATGCAGGTGGTAGATCTCATCAGCGACATCATCATAATCGGATTTGGTGCTGGCCAACGTTAAAAGCTGTGTTTGCAGGTCTTCCATCCGTTTGTCGATATTGGTTAGAGTCTTATCGTCTCCCTGGCTTAGCACTAATTCAATGTTGTTTTCTAGAGTGATAAGAAAAGTGTCCTTCTTGCTCAATGAATTGTTAATAGCAGTAACTAGGACCTGCTCGATGGTATTCTCCAACACAGTGCGAGCGTCACAGAATAACCCGGTATTTTCCAACCCGCTGACACAGCGTCAGACTATAGATTTCTTTCCACAATTGTTGCAGTGGACTCTGCGGAATACCGCGCCGTAGTGGCCACATATAATCATATGGGAAAAGCAGTGGTTACTGCTGAAGTTTCGTTTCTGATGAGATGAACGCAGCGGCGTCTGCTCAATTCCTCTTGGACATGCATGAAGATTTCATGCGGGATAATGACTACCGATTACAACTGTGATTATTCATATAAATTAACTTGCTAATAAAGGGAGCGCTTTTAAGTGATCCTAACAGCCATTACAATGAAATAAAAATTGATATTCTGGAAGGTGATTATTTGAGGAAAATAGGTAGAAATGATATGTGCCCTTGTGGAAGTGGTAAAAAGTATAAAAGATGTTGTGTTGATAAAGAAGATGATCCATCATTTACAGATCCATCAAATTTTTTCAATACTTATAAAGATATAAAACACAAATCTAAGATCAAGAGATGCATGCATCCTAACCAAGATGAATGTTCTGAAAGAATTATCGGGGCACATTCTATTCAAAATAACAAAATATTAAAACATATTGCTGATGACGGGTGTGTTTATATGCCGTATCCAAAGAATGATAATCCTTTTGCTATTACTACGAAATGGGGACGTAAAGAAGCAACAGTTTTCACTGGTTTTTGCGGGTATCACGATAATGAACTTTTTAAACCTATTGAAAATAATACTTTTAATAAAAGTGATGAACATATTTTTCTTCATACATATCGTACTTTTGCATTAGGTTATCATCGAAAATGTGAGAATGTTAGATTGCAGCAGATTATACTTCAAAAAAAGCCTTCCCTGGTGGGGGAAGAAGAAATTGAAGATATGTTCTTTGGAGATAGATTAGCTGTTAAGGATCTTGAAGAAGCTAAGACAGAATTTGACAGAGCAATATTAAATAAAAAATATGGAATTCTTACACATATTACTTGGGAATTCGATAAAGTAATAAATTTTGCTGCTTCCGGACACACGGCATTAACTAAGGATCTAAAGGGTGATCCAATACAAGACTTAAGGGATAAAAACACTACAATGAAACATGTATTCTTTACAGTATTTCCTGAAGAAGGAAAATCATACTGTATCCTGTCATGGGTAAAAAGTGAAGCGGATATTTTCGATTCGTATAAAAATCAATTATTAGATCTGACTGAACAACAAAAAATATCTTATCTGAACAATCTAATACCCATGGAATCAGAAAATATTGTTATTAAGCCTTCAGCATGGGATTCATTAACATCATTACAACAACAAGAATTTGGATTACTGATTTGGAACATTGGATATATTTACGAAATGATGAGTGGGGAGTCACTTGATATGTTAGAGCAACCGTCATTCAATCTATTTGATCTATAATATCAGTTGTTGTCTAGTTTTATTATAATTGTGCAGAGGTTCAAAACGAAAAAAGTGCGGCCTATTGATTTATGGGGGTCATACAAATGCATGAAATGGGATTGTTGCGTTATAGCATGAGAACTAACGGAGAATCACACGTCGAGTGTGTAGTTCTGATAGAACGCAAATAACTGGAATCAAGGGGTTACATAATTTTGATGTATTAAAATAAGGATAAAATATATTCACTCAGACAGATGTTCTGAGGAGATGTTTTTTTGTAGGGGTTGGACCTTTGCACGGAAATATACGATTACGCTTAAATACTGAGGGTTTTGCGGGATAGGATATGAATTTTCGAGAAAACGGTCCCATATTTCTAAAAATTGTTAGTTATAATCAAATGTTTTACTTTTTTATGAAGTGAATGCTCTGCTGTTATGAGAATTAACAAGCAGGTAAACAAGCATACATTGAAGTGCAAATTCTTGCCATATAATGTATAATGTTTATAGATACATTATAATTTATTAGAAAAGGAGAGCGTAATGGATTATACTGATTCAAAAAGTGATCTTCTAAAATTCTTACGAGAAGAAGCGGACAAGATATATGTAGAAATAAAAGGAAGTAAGGACCACAAGAAAAAAGCTGACAAACTGAATAAAAAGATGAATAAATTAAAAAAAGAGTTAATTAGTGGTGTTAACGGTCAGGTTGAACTATCAAAAAATGAGATTCTAGAAAGAATACTTCTTGTTGACTATTGTGCAAATATTGTAATGCTTGAATACAGAAATAAAGTTTGGCCATATGAATACATGGCGTTTTCACGTAGGATTGGTGAAATATGGGAACCTTTTTGTAAATTGCCGTTTGCATATCCGGTTAACAGTCTTAAACAATACAAACCTCCAAAATTTGAAAATGTGAAAAATGGCATGAAGAAAGCAATAAATGATTTAATTGAAGAAATAGCAGTTCCTATTGATGAAAAGAAAAAGCTCATAAATTATTATGAGGCTGTTTGGCAGTTGGTAGAAAGTGGTGGAATAAAGCTTGGTTTAGATTTGCATTTTAAGAAAGAGGATTCATACTATAATGTTGATTATAAATCAGGTTTTAGTAGCAACGAAAAAGGAAATACAAATAGGCTATTATTAGTTGCAAGCATCTATAGTTCATTACCAGAAAAACACAACATGCTAATTTTTGTTAGACAAAAAGAAGAAGAGAATAACCATTATCTGCAAACACTCAAAAATTCTCCATACTGGGATGTTTATTGCGCCGATCAAGCTTATGCAAAAATAAATGAATTTTCTGGATTTGATTTAAAAGAGTGGATGGATAATAACATGAAGTGGGAGCAGGATATATCATTAGAATTCCATATGTACCTTAAAAAAAACCACTTATTAAAGTATTTGACTTGGTAAGTATTTATGGTAACATAGAATCACTTAAGTGTTTACTTAAGAATAAGCTTAAGTGAGGATAAATATATGGAGCACATTTTTTGTTCATATTATACAAAATCTGAACATATCACAAATTATATGTGTAAGATGTTAGATTTCAATGAAACGCATAAAGTCTTGGAGCCATCAGCTGGTGATGGAGTTTTTATTGATAAACTATTATCACAAAATCCTAACATTAGAATTGATGCCTTGGATTTAAATCAGAAAGCAGTAGAAATTCTTAAAGAGAAATACGTTGATAAGCAAAATGTGAAGGTAAGCCAAACAGATACTCTGATCGATGAAAAGTTAGATGAATATGTCGTTAAAGGAGGGGGATATGATAGAATCATTGGAAACCCACCTTATGGCGGATGGCTTGATTATGATAAAAGAGTAGAATTGAAAATGAAATATAATGGTCATTATGCAAAGGAGACGTATTCACTTTTTCTTCTTAGATGTGTGTCACTATTGAAAACTAAAGGAAAATTAACATTTATAATTCCTGATACATTTTTGTTTTTGCATAGACATACATTTTTGCGAGAATTCCTATTAACAAACACAAAAATATTGGAAATTATTACTTTTCCTTCTAAATTATTTCCTAATGTCCAATTTGGTTATTCAAATTTATCAATAATTACATTGGAAAAGGTTGACTCTAAAAATAATGCATTTCAAAATAGCATTAATTTAATAACAGGACTGAGAACAAAAGAAGACATTGATGCTGTTTGTGAAGGAAATTATTACAGATACAATCATATGTACTTAAATCAGGGGAATGTATACAGTAATCAAGACCATGCTTTCCTGATGAACGTAGACGATAGAGTTGCAGATATTATTAATAATTCTGATTTGAAGTTAGGAGATATAGCAGATTGTGTTACTGGTATATATGTTGGCGACAATAAAAGATTCATGAAGGTAAAATCATCTGAGGTTAAAAATTCAAAGGGTTATGAAGTAATTTCAGAAGATGAAATTGCACATGAGTATATCAATTCTAAGGGCTTAATGGAAGGATTGAAAGAAAGTAAATATATACCAATAGTTAAGGGGAGTTCAGCAAAAAGATACCAGAGAGATGAATACCCATGGTATGTCAATTGGAGCCACGAAGCAGTCAAACATTACAATACAGATAAAAAAGCACGATTTCAGAATTCGCAATTTTATTTTAGAACTGGCATTGTTCTTCCCATGGTTAAATCAAGGTTAATCAGGGCAACGTTAATATCAGATATGGTATTTGACCAATCGGTGGTTGGTGTATTTCCTAAAGATGATAAATACACATATTTTTTATTAGGGTTATTAAATTCAGAAGTAATTAGGGATATTGTTACTACAATTAATCCATCTGCAAATAATTCGGCAAATTATATTAAAAAAATTCCGATAATTATACCTGAAAATGATGTGTTTGAAGAAATTACCAACAAGGTGAGAAGGATTCTCGACTTGACTAGGGCGTTTAAATTGAAAGAAGCTGAAGCTATACATGCTGAATTAGATTCAGCGTTTACAGATATTTACTTAACTTAACTATAAGCACAATTATAAAAGGCCAATGCGAAGTTTGGAGAGCATTGGCCTTTTATTTTAATCAAAAAGGGATATTATCACTATCGTCCGGAACACCCAGAAAGTCATTTATTTCATTCTGATATACATCCCATGGTTTCAAAAGTTTGTTTTGAAAAAACTCCGTTTTATTTCCGCAAGTCTCACAAAAACGCGCATTTGAAGGGTTTTTATGATATATCCTATCATCGAAATTACCGTTATAATCGTATATTTCTTGTCCAAGACAATAATTGTAAACTTTAGTACCACAAATTTTGCAGTGCTCTGCATTTTCGCTAAAATCCTCATTATCGCATAATGGACATTTAAGAACTTTCATGTTTTCATCTAATTCAACGCCATCCCCATAAATCAATCTATCAACTCCTTTCACAAAGACACTATTTTCTTCCCCACAAATCTTACAATACTGTGAATGTCCGGCTTCTGCACTTTTACAATTCATACAATAATAACCATAGAGTAGATTGTATTGTCCGAAATACACCTTATGTTCTGGCTGAATTCGATATCCATCGACCGAAAGAAAATTTATTCGAGCTGTTGCTGCGTCATAGGAAATATTAAATGCTTCCGAAACTTCAGTGATAGAATAACAGTTCGAAGCATCTGCGAGAGAGATAACTAAGGGTTGCGGCGAAAGAAAATTGCGTGCAAAACAGTTTGCTTCGTTTTCAAATCGCTTATAAGCACCGGCAGAAATTCCTTTGCGGAGCATGATATCTGTATCTGCCTTTCGATGATGCTGTAAAAAAATATGCCCCAACTCATGGGCAATAGTGAAGCGGGTTAAACCCGTATTCATTTTTGTATCATTATAATAAATAATGTACCTTTCCCGTTTATGGTCATATGCGCAGGCTCCTAGATCACTTTCAAAGTAGTCACAAATATCTTCAATTGTTAAGCCAGTTTGAATTGAAAATTTTGTATAGGAACACGTCTTAACCGAACGATTTAAAGCTCTTAATATTTTATTTAAGACGATTGGGACTTCATTGTAGCCATAATCATGAAGTGCCTTTATGCTCTCCGATACAGCTAAATCATAGTCGGCTCTCATTCAATATCTTCATCTTCATCAAACAAGTCGTCAAAAGATAGTTTGAGAAGGCCTAACATTTTCTTTTTCTGATCAGCAGTCATTTTTTTTGCAGCTCTTTGTATAACTCTGATTTCTGGCTCGTCGTCAATAGAATTATTAAGGGCTAATAGGTAGTTATAATCTAAATTAAGCCTCTTACCGATAGCTTTAAGAGTTGCGTTATCAGGTGAAATACCATCGTCATTTTCAATTCTTGAGACCGTAGAATGGCTGATCTTGGTATCAATACCTAATTGACGCTGGCTTAGACCAAGTTCCGTTCTTTTTTGAGCGATATATTTGCCTAGGGTCATCTTTTCATCAGTCATTTTAGCACCTCCTTGCTGACTATAGTCTATCACATGTGTTACATCAATGCAACAATAAAATGCATCTTATGAAAATGTGTTGATTTAATGGAACGACAATGGTATATTTAATATGTACCATCGGATCAACACCAGGGGGTGATAGGTTGATAAGATTGAATTTAGTGAATTTTTACAAGCTTCAAGGTGATCTAACTGAAATAGAGATGGCAAAAAAAATAGGAATTAGCCGGTCACAATTATGGAGAATTAAGAAGAAAAACTCATCTGTTGGTGAGTTATTCATAATTAAATTTAAAAAAACATATCCAAATGAATCGTTTGACGATTATTTTTTTATTGAAAGCGTTGATTTGATGGAACGATGTAACATCAAGTAAACCGTTTGTAAGGAGGATGACAATGTACGCAGAACATAAAGATAACAGAATCATTATATACAACAGCTTTGCTTACAAGGAAACCATTAAACAGATTCCAGAGAGGATATGGAATATAGCAGATAAGACATGGAGCATTCCATACAATGAAGATAACCTAATTACGCTTCAAATGATTGGCTGCAATCTATGTGATGAGTTGTCAAATAAGGTTGAAGCAGCAAATCTTAAAAGGAACAACAAAGATAGACTTGCTACTCCGGTAGAGCCGATGCCCATAAAGGCAGTTCCTTACACGCATCAGATAGAAGCCTATAATCTAGCCTGCACTTCATTAGGGATTTTCAAAGCAGGCGATGCTTATTGAATGTCTCAATAAAGAAAAGCCCAGGATATGCACTTCTTATGGAAATGGGCTGCGGTAAGTCAATTACCACAGTAGCTGTTGTCGGGCGGGCATTTCTCAATGGGCGTATAAAAAGAGTTTTAATTATTGCCCCAAAATCCATTGTGGCGGTATGGAACGAAGAATTTATGAAGTTTGCAGACTTTCCATATAGCTTGATAGTCCTAAGTGGGAGTAGTGAAAAGAAGAAGGAACAGCTAGGAAAGGTTTCTGAGGAAGGGCTGCAAGTAGTGGTTGTAAATTATGACAGCGTTCCACTCATAGAGTCGAGTCTTCTAGCCTGGAACCCGGATTTTATTGTTGCAGACGAATCAACAAGGATCAAGAATCCAAATGCCAAGTCAAGCAAGGCTATTCACAGGATTTCAAAAAAGTGCAGGTATAGAATGATCCTAACCGGATCACCTGTCACTCAAAATCCTCTGGATCTTTACAGCCAGTACAAGATGCTGGATGAGTCAATATTTGGAACCTCATTCTATGCGTTTAAGAATCATTATGCGGTCTTAGGAAACTACAATCAGCCGGTTGGATATAAGAACATGCCGGAGCTGATTGAAAAGGCACACTCAGTAGCTTACAGGGTGACAAAAGCAGATGCGCTTGATCTGCCAGATACGATTGATGAGATTTATCCGATCTGCCTTGAGAGCAAGGCTGCAAAGCTCTACAAGCAGTTTGTAAAGGATTCCTACATGGAGCTATCCAAGGGTGAAGTGACCGCTACCAACATTCTTACAAGGCTTCTTAGGTTACAGCAGCTCACTGGGGGCTTTGTCAGGCCAGATGAGGAAGCAGAGCGCTATGAGCAGGTATCTAAGACTAAAATAGAAGCGCTTGAGGACATCATAGATACAATGAAAGAATCCGGCGAGAAGCTGGTGGTGATGGCCAGGTTTATTCCAGAGATAAGAGAAATAACAAAGCTTCTTGAAAATAAAAAGATAAAACATGCTCTCATATGTGGCGAGGTCAAGGACAGAGCTGAGCAAATCAGGAGGTTCCAGGAGGACAAGGAGTGCATGGTTTTTGTAGGACAACTACAGACAACCTCTATGGGGATCACATTGACAGCGGCAAGCACCTGTGTTTTTTATAGTCTCTCATACAACTATTCGGATTATATTCAAGCCAAAGCCCGCATACACAGGATTGGGCAAAATAAAAAATGCGTCTACATTCACCTGGTTGCCAAAGGAACAGTTGATGAAACTGTCATGGAGGCTCTAGGGAGGAAAGAAGATATAGCCCACGCTATAGTAGACAACTGGAAGAAACTCATTAAGTAAAGGAGGCAGCGCCTATGGAAAATGAAATGTTTAAACTAGCAGAAAAACTAAAGGAACTAAGGGAAGCCAAGAAACAGGCAGAAAGTAAAGTCAAGGACATCAATGCTTCCATTGATGAAACCGAAAATAGACTGTCTGAGATGATGATAGGCAGCGAGACACAAAGCTTCAACCGAAGTGGGACACTATTTTATCTTAATACTAAGATTTATGCATCAGCAGTGGCTGAGCGTAAGCCGGAACTATTCGAGGCACTGAAGGGCAACGGGTTTGCTTCACTAGTCGTTGAAACTGTGAATGCCAATAGCCTGGCGGCATTTGTCAAAGAGCAAATCGCTGAGAATGAGGACACATTACCTGACTGGCTACAAGGCAAAGTTAATGTATTTGAAAAGACGGCAGTAGGAATCAGAAAAGCGAAGTAGTCTCTAATGGGCTACGGATAACGATGAAAATAAGGACAATTTACATAGATGCAAAGACACAGAGGAGAAGCTTTCATCACTGAACAGAAGCAAAATAATAAAAATACGGAGGACGACAAAATGTCAAAAAATGAAATAGCAGTTCAAAGCAGCGGGTACATGGCAGTAAGAAATTTCAATGAGGATAGCGGTATTTTAGAGGAACTAGATGGCCTATACACCACATTCGATAAGGTCAAGATCCCAGCGGGAGGGGGCCTAATGTTTGAAGTGGCAGGAGACGACGGCGAGATGGAGCCGGTTAAGGAGATAGAGGGAGTAATTCTTTATCATCATGCGACAAATAGCTTCTACAAAGAAAAATATACTGGCGGGAACAATCCTCCGGACTGTGGCAGCTATGATGGCAAGATAGGCGAAGGCAATCCAGGCGGAAGCTGCGCAGCATGCCCGTACAACCAGTTTGGCAGTGGAGATAACGGAAACGGTAAAGCATGTAAAAACAAAAGAAGGATATTCATACTGCGAGAAGGAGAAGTATTCCCTATTATGCTCTCACTCCCAACAGGCTCCCTTAAGGAATTTACAAGCTTTATACGAAGGCTAGTGACCAAGGGGAAAAGGTCGCATACTCTTGTCACTAAGATTTCTCTAAAGAAAGCGACAAGCAGCAGCGGAATTCAGTTCAGCCAGGCAGTCTTTTCAATAAAGCGTAGCCTTACTGAAGAAGAAGTAGCTGCGGTGCTTCCAATGGTTGAGCATATTAAGGAAATGTCTAAAAGCATTGCTTTGGATTCAGATACAGAAAATGCATTCAATTACGAAATCGATGAAGAAACCGGAGAGGTTAAGCCTCTTAGATAAGAGTAAGCTAATGGTGTGGGAGCAGAGGTGCTGCTCCCAGATTCACTGTGAAAGGAGCATTTGCAATGGATTATAAATGTATCACAAATATAAACATAATAAAAAATTATCTAAGCGGAGCTAGTGAGGTTGCCTTCGACTTTGAAACAGCGCCAAGTGCTGAATATCGAAATGTTCCGTTTGCAGCGCTAGACCCTCATAAATCAGATATTGTTGGAGTATCACTATCAGTCGAGACAAATACAGCAATATACATACCACTAAGGCACAAAATCGGAACTAACGCTGATATCCCAGCAGTCATGAAAATGCTCAGGGAACTTGTATTTGCAAATAAAGCAGTAACGAAGATAGCACACAACCTTAGCTTTGAAACGATGTTTCTATATAAACAAGGTATAATGCTGCAGGGGCCAGTATACGACACGATAGCCGCCGCGCAGCTAACTCTCAAGTCGGACAAGGAGTTTAGAAGCTTGGGAGATAGCGGCCTTAAAACTCTGGTGCCGGAACTTCTAAAGGTGGAGCTTCCAAAATTTGAAGAGGTCACAGGTGGCAGGCACTTTGACGAGCTCGATCCGATGGATAAGGAGACAACAAGGTATGCCTGCGCAGACAGCGATTATACTCTGCAGCTTTATTATCTTTTCAATGACTGGTTCAGAAAGTACATGATAGAACACGAAAGTGTGGTAAGGAGCTTAGAAAGCCCGACTGCTGTATTTGTAGGAATGATGAAGTATAACGGCATTATGGCTGATACGCTCCTTATGTATCAAAAGCAGCTTGAAGCAGAAAATAAGCTATCTGAGCTAAGAAATGAAATTAACCGCATTGCCGGTAGAGAGCTAAACATAGGTGCTAATGCCTCTACGGATGATTTCAAAAAGTATCTATACGAAGAACAAGAGCTTCCGGTGCTTAAAACAACCATGAAGTTCAAGGAAGCGGCAGACGATGAAGCCTTGATCTTACTCAAAGGGTATTGCGCAAAGAATAAGCCGGCTATGGTGCCCATTATTGAGACTGTCCAGGAATACCGTAAATGGGCAAAGCTAAAATCAACATATATAGATGGAGTATTGAATTTCGTAAATCCTGTAACTAGAGCTGTTCATCCTGACTTTTTTCCTCTGGGGACAGATACAGGTAGGTTTGCTAGCAGAAAACCTAATGCGCAGAACTGGCCTCGCAAGGACAATGATCCAATAGGCATCAGAAACTTCTTCCATGCCAGGGAAGGGCATGTGCTACTTGATTTTGACTTTTCACAGATAGAGCTGAGGGTAGGAGCTTATTACTGCAGGGATGAGAGGATGCTGGATACATATAAGAGTGGCGGAGATATTCATGCGCAGACCACCTCTGTCATCTACGGAATCCCCTTTGAACAGGCAAGCGATAAAAACGCCGAGCATTACAAGGAAAGAAGAAGCATAGCAAAAAACTGCAACTTTGGCGTGTTTTATGGCCTCTTTCCAAAAGGGCTTCAAAGGACACTCCAGTTTAAGGCGGGACTTAACACCTCACTTTCGGAGTGCGAGGAGATCATAAGTAACCTGAAGGCTGGTTATCCTGGCCTTACTAAGTGGCAGGAGGAGACGAAGCGCCAAGCAAGCTATCAAGAATACAGTAAGACAGCTTTTGGAAGGCGAAGATATCTAAAAGGCATCAACTGCAGAGAATGGGGAGTAAAATCCTATTGGGAGCGCTGCGCACTTAATACTCCAATTCAAGGCACTGCTGCTGATATTCTAAAGCTATCAATGGCTAGAATCATAGATGGGATTAGTGAGAGGCCATATATAAGACCGCTGCTGACAATTCACGACGAGCTTGTATTTGAAATTCCAGAGGATAAACTCGAAGAAGCTACTGTATTCATTAAAGGCTGCATGGAGCAAAAACCCTTTGATGATTTTGACGTCCCAATTGTTGCTGAAGGTGCGGTGGGCAGAAGATTTGGTGAATTGGAGGAGCTCTAATGAATGATATAACGCTTTTTATGGCAGAGCTAAAGGTTTATAAAAACGCCTTGCCTCATAAGATATTCAAGTGCATCAGGGGACAAGTCTTATCTGGGGATGTAGTAGGTGCAAAGAAGGGACTCGAAAAATTGCTAAAGGAGAAGAAGCCTGATTTAAGCAATAAATCAAGTTAAGCATAGCAATATGGCAAAGGGCAAACTGGCTAAGATTAAGTAGATATAATGTTTTAATTAATGCTAAATGAGAAAGGCTGGTGAGTTTGTGACTGAAGTAAGTATTTCACTTGAGGAGTTTTTAAGACCTTTTTTCAATCCGCATGAAAACGTCTGTGTCAGAGTGTTTTCGGATAGGAAAGAGGAGGGCTTCAAGGGGCAGAAGATAGACATCAATATGGCCAAGGTAGAGCAGTTTGTGCCGCTACTGAATGAATACAACAAGAAAAATCGAGGGATATTCTTTGTTGTAAATTACGGCGGCAATGAAGACAAAGAGATTACAAGGATAAATGCGCAGTTTGTTGAAAATGACACGCTTCCAATTAAAGAGCAATACGAGAACCTACTATCATTCCCCTTGGAGCCCAGCCTAATTGTCAAAACTAAAAAATCGCTGCACGCCTACTGGCTAATCAAGGGCGGGGATGTAACAAAGTTTAGGAGAGTACAGTCAAAGCTTGCAGAGCATTTTAGCGGCGACAAGACCATCGTCAATGAGAGTAGGGTTCTAAGGCTTCCGGGATTTGAGCACAGAAAAAGCGAGCCGGTGATGGTAAGTTGCATCAAATACAATCCGGAGCTAAGGTATACGCAGGAACAGCTCTTAGAGCATCTTCCAAAAGGCGATGGAAAAGGAGAAAGTAAGCCCAAGTTACAAGGCAAGCATAAAGGAATTGACCTTGTACTAAGGCGCTGCGAGTTTATAAAGCACTGCAAGGACAATGCGGTAACTCTCCCAGAGCATGAATGGTATGCGATGATAACAAATCTGGCTGTCTTTGAAGGTGGAGAAGATGTCATCCATGAGTATTCAAAAGGATATGCAAAGTATAGTCAGAGCGAAACGGATGATAAGATTCAACATTTTTTAGAAAGCAAGACTAGGCCTATAAACTGCAGCACCTTTTTTGAAAGGGGATTCACCTGCAAAAAGTTTGTAGAAGGCAGTTGCAGTTGCAAGGCTCCAGCGGCGTTCATATACACTCCTATGACCGCAGACGACTTGGTTGAAGCGCTCTTAGAGCAGCCGGTGTCGAGGAATGTGACAAAGGACGTGGAGCAGGCGGCAAGGTTCATTACCGAGTATATGTATAACATACCTGAAGTTACAGCAGAGCCATTTATTACTACAGAAATCAAGAGACATTTTGAACTGAAAAACGACAACGTGAAAACACTGATGAAAAAATACAAAGAGCAATATTCAAGCTATCAAAAATCAAGAAAACAAAAATCAGAAAACACTGCCGAAGTGCCTCCTTGGTATGAGCTCACCGAAAACGGGATGAAGTTTATACCAGGGATTCTTGCGACACATATGAGCCAGGAAGTGTCAGCATTTTATGGTGCGGAGGATTTCTATATATACGAAAATGGAGTTTACAAGACAGTAAAGGATCTGGTAGCGGCAAAGCTGGTCAGAAAGCATCTGATGGACAGATACGCAACAATGAGCGGAATCAATGATGCTCTTGGCCAGTGGCAGATGCTAATATACAAGCCTGTCAATCAGCTGAACTCAAATCCGTTTATAATCAACGTCAAAAACGGGCTTTACAATATCCTTGAGGATAAGCTTAAGGAACATACGCCTGAGTATTACAGCACAGTCCAGATAAGCGCAAGCTATGATCCAAGTGCAAAATGCCCGCTGTTTCTAAAGTTCCTATCGGAATGCCTGGATGCTGATGAAATCTTTATGGTGCAGGAGATTCTCGGGTATCTGCTTATTCCTATAAACAAAGCTCAAAAATCCTTTGTATTTGTGGGTGCAGGAAATGCAGGAAAGTCAACGCTGCTGTCAGTTGCTCAGGAAATCCTTCTTGGCAGCAACAATGTTTCAAACGTGCCTTGGCAGGCATTAGCTGACAGGTTTAAGACAGCAGAGCTCTTTGGAAAGCTGGCGAACATCTTTGCGGATCTTCCTTCAAAGAGCATTGACGACAATGGGCTTTTTAAAAGCATCACCGGAGAGGATTACATCACAGTGGAGAAAAAGAACAAGACTCCGTTTTCTTTCAAGCCTTATGCAAGGCTTTTATTTTCCTGCAATGAGATTCCAAGAAACTATGGCGACAAGAGCAGCGCCTTTTACAGAAGGCTAATCATCATAAGGTTCGATAGGCCAATACCAATGCATAAGAGGGATGCATCCCTTCGTGAGAAGCTGACTGTTGAAGCTGATGGAATATTTATGTGGGCGCTTGAAGGATTGAAGCGGCTTATTAAGAACAACTACCATTTCACTGAAAGTGATAGGTCCAAGGCTGAGGTTGAAAAATACAAGACAGAATGCAACAGCGTGCTATCATTTGTGGATTATGCCTGCGAGATTTCCGAAGCAAAATTCATAGAGTCGAAGGAGATGTATAGAAATTATAAGGAATATTGTGATGAGGCTGGTCTAAATCCGGTATCCCAGATACGATTCAATAAAGATTTGATGGAGAATGTACCCAATATTACGTCGAGCAAGGATACTGTGAGCAGAAGAGTTATTGTAAAAGGGATAGGACTGGCATAATTTCGAAGCAGATTCGTAGCAGTTCGAAGAAGTTTTCGAAGCAGATTATCCAGCAGTTATAAGGCTTTCGAAGCTCTCGTAGCAATATTTCATTTTCTTCACATAGAACCAGAAATATAGTATATGGTGTGTTTTTTGGGAATCTAATAAAGATATAGACAAACTGCTTCGAGCTTCGAACTGCTTCGAAAAATTTACTGGATTTGAGGGCTAAAAGCTTGGAAAATCAGGTGTGTAGCATTTTATGAGTCATTCAAAACTGCTTCGAAACTGCTTCGAAAACGCTTCAAAACTCCTTCGAGAAATTTGCTGTATAGGAGGTACAAATGCTTGAAAAAGCTATAACGAAGAAGATTCTTGATTATTTAAAGTCTCTGGATAACTGCTTCGCTTTTAAGGAGCATGGTGGCAGATATGGCACCGCAGGAATTCCAGATATCATATGCTGCTTTAATGGCAGGTTCATTGCCTTTGAGGTTAAAACCGACAAGGGCAAGTTGACAAAACTCCAAGAAATCACAATACATAGAATCAAAGAGGCGAATGGCGAAGCTTTCAAAGTGACAAGTTTGGAAGAGGTTAAAAAAATACTTGAAAACTTGGAGGGTTAACCTATGATGGCAAAAGAATATTTATCTCAAGCATTTAGGCTTGATCAGAGAATAAACAGCAAACTGGAGCAAGTGGCTAACTTAAGAGACTTGGCTACAAAAGCAACAGCGAGCATTCATGCAGAGCGCGTCAGCGGAACAAAGCAGCGCAGCCCAATGGAGAATGCCATCGTAAAGCTGATTGACCTGGAGCGTGAGATTGATGCGGATATAGATAAGCTGGTGGATTTAAAGCGTGAGATTATTGGAGTGATAAACTCAGTAGAGCAGCCTGAGTATCACCTGCTTTTGGAGCTTAGATACTTAAGCTATAAGACGTGGGAAGAGATAGCTGAGGTGATGAACTACAGCTGGCGCAACGTTCACTATGTTCATTCAAAAGCACTAAAAACTGTGAAACTCGACAGTTCTTTGCATGGTTTTGCACAGTAGACCTGTGATATTATATAAACTGTAGAAGTAGCATAGATTATAGCCCTTGAAGATTATATTTTCTGGGGCTTTCTTTATGCAGTTAAATAGAAAAATGATGGAGTTGATATACATGCCAATGAAACCAAAGAAGCCCTGCAGGCATCCAGGGTGTCCGCTGCTGACATCAGATACTTACTGTGAATTTCATGCAAGACTGCATGTGAATGATAGACCTAGTGCAAGAGAGCGTGGCTATGACAGCAGGTGGAGAAAAGCAAGTAAGATATATTTAAAAGCAAATCCTCTATGCAAACAATGTGAGAAGGAGGGGAAGCTAACGCAAGCTACAGTAGTTGATCACATTATACCTCACCGGGGTGATAAGGTCCTCTTCTGGGATGAAAGCAACTGGCAGCCTCTGTGTAAAAGATGCCACGATAGGAAGACTAGGATTGAGGACCAGCATCCAGAATATAATTATTAAATAAACATGAAGCTGTTATGTAGCGCATGAACATTTGATTAAGACAGCACCATTTGGCAAAAGCAATCCCCTGGGGGGTACAAATCTCTACGCCTTATGCCCCAGGGACCGCCCGCCCACTCCGTGTGAAATTTCGCGAAATTAAACAAGGGGGGTTATCCTTTTGATTTTAAAAAGACTGAAAACCCTGTAATACTAAGGCTCAAAGGCACATTTGAAATTGCGCAAAGGTATAACGGAAAAACGAAGGAAAATAACGCTAAAGCCATGTAATTAGTGGTTTTTAGCAGTTTTGTCGTTAAAACTATAAATGCTCTTAAAACGCCATGGAAAGCTTGAAAAATAGCTATTCCAGGCGTTTTTTTATTGCTGCTTTCAATACTGCATGCGCAAAAAGGGATGTGAGATGTGACTGAGATAGAAAGACAACAAATATATGATCTTCGCATAAAAGGGATTGGTTATAAGGCCATTGCGGCAGTGCTTGGAGTTTCCAGGGATAGTGTCCGTAGCTTTTGTGTAAGACATGGACTTGATGGAGATTCAAAGGTCGTATCCCTTAACGTAGAAGAAAAGATAAAAAAGCATATCCTCTGCGCCTGCTGCAATAAAATGATTAAGCAAAAGGATCATGGCAGAGCTAGACGATTTTGCTCTAATGAATGCCGTAGGAAATGGTGGAAGGATAATCCGCAGCGGCGAAATAAAAAAGCGACCGCAGTATATCACTACATATGTCCAAGCTGCAATAAGGAGTTTAGCTCTTATGGGAATAAAAAGAGAAAATACTGCAGTCATGAATGCTATATAAAATCTAGATTTTGGAGTGATGAAGATGGAGTTTAAAAAACTTAGAATAGATGAATTGATACCAGCTAGCTACAATCCCAGAAAAAAGCTAAAGCCGGGAGATAGTGAGTTTGAAAAGATAAAAAACAGCATTACAGAGTTTGGCTATGTAGACCCTGTTATCGTCAATAAAGATTTGACGGTTATAGGGGGCCATCAAAGGCTGACTGTTTTAAAGGAGCTTGGATATTCAGAAATAGACTGCGTGGTTATTGAGATCGACAAGACGAAGGAAAAAGCGCTAAATATTGCTCTCAATAAAATAAGTGGCGAATGGAACAAGGAGCTCCTGGCTGATCTTATCAAGGATTTACAGTCTCTTGACTATGATATTGAATTTACAGGGTTTGAGCCTCCGGAGATCGATCAGCTTTTCAATGAAGTCCACGATAAGGACATCAAAGACGATGACTTTGATTTGGATGCAGAATTAGAAAATGGAGATGAACCCTTATCAAGACTAGGAGATTTGTGGCTTTTAGGCAGACACCGCCTTGTATGTGGCGATAGTACTGTTTCTGAAACTTACGAAACGCTGATGGATGGGAAAAAGGCAAACCTTATTGTTACGGATTTACCTTACAACGTGGATTACAAAGGAGCAGCCGGAAAAATTAAAAATGACAACATGGGAGATAAAGAGTTTTATGAGTTTCTTTTAAAGTCTTATAAAAATATGTATGAGAATGTAGAAGATGGTGCGGCAGCGTATATTTTTCACGCAGATAGAGAAACAGTTAATTTTAGAACTACCCTCAAGGATGCAGGTTTCTTTTGTCACCAAACATGTATATGGGTGAAGAATTCTCCTGTGCTTAATCGCTGTGACTATTTGTATGCCCATGAACCCATACTCTATGCATGGAAGCCAACAGCTGGACATAAGTTTTATGGAGATAGGAAGCAAAGAACGGTTTGGAACTTTGATAGACCTACTAGCTCAAAACTTCATCCGACAATGAAACCCTTGCAATTATTAGCATACCCTATAAAGAACTCTAGCCTTTCAAACTGTATCGTCTTAGATCCTTTTGGAGGGTCTGGCAGCACTTTAATTAGCAGTGATCAGACTAATAGGATCTGCTACACGATTGAATTAGATGAGAAGTTTGTTGATGTTATTGTCAAACGCTACATCGAACATGCAGGAACTGATCAGAACGTTTTTTTGATAAGGAATGGCGAAAAAATTAAATATTGCGATTTAGACAAACCAAATAGATAGCGAATGGCTATTTTGTTGCAATGGAGGAATATTAATGGGGTGAAAGCAAATATCAAAGGCCAGCGATTTGGTAAGTTGCTAGCAATTGAAGAAACAAGTGGTAGAGACGATTCTGGTTCTATAATTTGGAAGATGAAATGTGATTGTGGCAATGAACACTATATTTCAGTAAGAGGTTTGAGATACAGACAAACAAAATCATGTGGGAGATGTACTTCGGTAAAATATAGAACTATCGGTAAAATAACTCGTGGCATATACAGTGATGGTACTTATTTTTTATTCGATACTGAAGACCTGGATAGAGTTAAAAAGCATTATTGGTCGCGAAGCGGTAATGGTTACATCCATTCTTCAATCAATGGGAAGTATACCTGCTTACACCGATTTATTCTAAGGGAAGCAAAACAGCCTGATTTACTAATCGATCATATCAATAGAAATAGATGGGATAATAGAAAAGAAAACCTGCGCTTAATCGATACGGTAGGTAATAGCTTAAACAAAACCATTGATAAGACGGGGAGAACTTCAATTTATAGAGGTGTATGCTGGGATAAAGCCAGGAATAAGTGGAGAGCAGAAATTGCCGTAGGTAGAAAATATAATCTAGGGCGATTTAGTAGTGAAGAAGAAGCTGCAATGGCATATAATCATGCGGTTTATCTTCTAGCATCAGAGTTTGTAGATTACAATGATGTACCAGAAGCACCTAGGTGGATTAAAGATAGCGTATATGAAAAATGCAGTCGCCATTTCGATAAGGCGGCTGTTTCTATTTTAGAGGATAAATCTAAAGAAATACCAGGAGTTGAAGGGGCATTTTTAGTTTGTAACAAAGATAAGATCCCCTGCAAAGAGGCACTTCTAAATGCATAAAAGACTTGCTATTACCTGTGTTTAGAGTGATTAATAGAGTAACAAAAACACAGGAGGGATGGATATGGACGCGTTATTTGCAAGGAAAGCCGAAAATTTTGAAGAACTCAAAGAGCTTACTAGGGAAGCGGTTCAAGACAAATGTGAGGGAACACCATATGAGGTGACAAGAGAGGTTCTAATGAGTGATGCGGCCTTCAGGGAATTTGCAGAGGACCTGCTGAAAGACCAGCCTTGGATTGACAAAAGAGATGGCGGCACAAATAGAAACGGCGAGATAAGATGCATCAGAGTTAAAAATCGGGACACCGGAGAAAAGGTACTTGTAAATCCGGAAGGATATGATTATCCGAGATACACAGCTTTGGAACTTGAATAAGCCCTTCGGGGCTTTTTCACATTTAATTCGATATAAGGCCTAAAAGACTTGCTATTACCTGTGTTTAGAGTGATTAATGTAGTAACAAAAAACACAGGTTAAAGGAGGTCAGAGGCATGAAAACCCAGAGCTTTGGAATCGAGATAGAATTTACGGGTATAACAAGAGCAAAAGCGGCAAAAGTGATAAGCGCATACTTTGGAACAAGAGCTGCCCACATAGGCGGAGGCTACGATGCATACGCAGTGGAAGACAGCGAGGGTAGAACCTGGAAGATAGTAAGGGATGCGAGCATAACAATTGAAAGAGGCGAACAGGTGGAGCTGGTAAGCCCAATTTGCAGATATGAAGACATAGAAACCATACAGGAGCTTGTCAGAAAGTTAAGAGCAGCTGGCGCAAAGTCGAATAGTTCATGTGGACTCCATATACATGTGAACGCGGCGCCCCACACGGCTAGAAGCCTTAGAAATTTAGCAAACATAATGGCCAGCAAAGAGGACCTTATATTCAAGGCCCTGGCAGTGGAGGAGGGCAGGGCACGCCGCTACTGCAAAAAGGTGGATGAGAGCTTCATTGAAGAAATCAACCGCAAGAAGCCTCAGACTCTCGATGAAGTCAAATGCATTTGGTACCATGGCGGTGACGGTAGCAGACAGCATTACCACGAAAGCCGCTACCACGCACTTAACCTTCACAGTGTTTTTCAAAAGGGCACCATAGAATTTAGAATGTTCAACAGTGACATAAAGCACGCCGGCAAGATAAAAGCGTATATACAGTTTTGCCTGGCAATAAGCCATCAGGCTCTGACTCAAAAATCGGCAAGCAAGGCCAAGACGATAACCGACAACCCCAAATACACATTCAGGACCTGGCTGCTCAGGCTGGGACTTATAGGGGACGAATTCAAAACAGCCAGGAAGCACCTTTTGGCGAACCTTGAAGGAGATATAGCATGGCGACAAACACCTGCAGCGTGAAGATAAAAGGGCACACGGGGCACGCAGTCCGCCCCTGATTGCACTTAAAGAGGAGGACCTTGGTCATGAACGAAAAGACATTATATATCGCATATGGTAGCAATCTCAACATCGGGCAAATGGCACAGCGCTGCCCAAGCGCAAAGCTTGTCGGGGAAAGCACCATAGAAGGCTACCGGCTTTTATTCAGAGGCGGCAGGGAAAGGGCAGTGGCCACAATCGAAAAGCAAGAGGGAGGCAAAGTTCCTATTCTGATTTGGCAGCTTGAAGAAAGCGATGAAGAGGCCCTGGATATATACGAAGGCCATCCGTTTTTCTACCGTAAGGAGTGGATGTACGTTGATGTAGATGGAGAGAGTATGAAGGCTATGGTCTACATCATGAATGGAGGCAGAGTGCTTGGAGCGCCAAGCAAGCTCTACTACGACATAATCCTCCAGGGCTATAAGAGTGCTGGATTTGATGAGGGCATATTGGAAGAGGCGCTCAGGGTTTCAACCAGAAAATAAGTTGGGCGACAATCACAAATGACTTGCTATTACCTGTGTTTAGAGTGATTAATGTAGTAATCAAAGACACGGGAGGGATTAGAATGAACAGAAAAGAAATTGTAAAAGCGCTCGAGGAGCATTTTGACGTCAAGGCAAAGTATGAAGGGGCACCGACATTTGCATACAGACTTGAACTGGCGACAGAAGCTTACATTATCGATAAAGATGGAGTAATTAAGAATTTCAAAGGGGACGAGATGAATTTAGATAGGATTCTAAATGGGGAAGCTGAACCATCAGAGGAAGACAATTCCATTATTTCTGGAGTCGAGGTTGCACTCTTGCTTGAAGGGCACACCGGAGTGAGCCTACGCAACTTAGTGAATATGCTCTCAAGTAAACAGAGATTGATTGTCAGGGCATTTAACCTGAGAGAACTTCTTATCGGTGAGGACCTGGCAGAAAAGTTAAGCCATAAAGAAATAGTCTCAATCGAGGACTTTAAAGAAGCGCTCTATGAGGCGGGAGCGGATAGCTACCCTGGGATAAGTTTTGACTTTGAAAATGGAATGGTGGTCTTCAGGCTGATGCTTGAAAATCCAGAAAGGGAAAAGGTTGAGGCTTTTACAGTATTGATGGACTTTGTAAATAAGAATGCAAAAGCGCTAAAGCATGCGTCCTTTAAACCTGCGCAGGAGGATAATCCCAAATACGCTTTAAGGACTTGGCTGATAAGGCTTGGAATGAATGGTAGCGAGTACAAAGCCATAAGAAAGACATTGCTTGCCAATCTCGAAGGCAGCGGGGCGTTCAGGACGGAGGGAGGAAGATATGAATAAAGACACCTTCTTCACACAGAAATTTTGCGACAGGTGCAAAGGGACCCTGGAGAACGGTAGAATAATGTCGATGCTCAACACGGACTGCATTTGCATGGACTGCAAGGAAAAAGAAATGCTCAGCAGCGATTATGATGCGGCTAGGAAAGCGGAGCACGAGGAGATAAAAAAGGGCAACTACAACTTCAAGGGCATCAAAGGCTAAAATGAATTTTGAAAATGAGCTTGTCGGAAGATGGGCTCTTTTTCTTGCGCGAATTTGCGAAGGAGGTGACCCCATGGCGGCCAGAGGAAGAAAACCAAAACCTACTGAACTAAAAATACTCGAAGGCAATCCAGGCAAAAGGCCTATAAACACGCAAGAACCAATACCAAATAAGAAGGCTCCGAGATGCCCGGCATGGCTTGAACCTGAAGCTAAAAAGGAATGGAGAAGGACTGCCAAGCAATTAGAAGAACTGGGCATTTTAACTGAAGTTGATATGGCTGCATTTGCAGGGTACTGTCAAGCTTATGCTAGGTGGAAAGAAGCTGAGGAGTTTATATCTAAGCATGGAACGATTGTAAAAACTCCATCTGGATATTGGCAGCAGGTGCCGCAGGTATCAATTGCTCAAACGTATCTAAAAATCATGAATAAATTCTGTGAACAGTTTGGCCTTACTCCATCGGCAAGAAGTAGAATTGTTGCCGATAAAGGTCAACAAAATTTAGACGATCCTATGGAGCTTATTCTACTGAGTGGAGGTAAAAAAGGTGTTTGATGAAGCTAAAGCGCAACATGCTGTTAATTTTATCAACTGCTTAAAGCATACTAAAGGTCAGTGGAGAGGTGTTCCTTTCGATTTATTGCCTTGGCAGGATAAAATCATTCGGGACATATTTGGAAATCTAAAAGACAATGGCTATAGGCAGTATAATACTGCTTACATAGAAATACCTAAAAAGAATGGAAAAAGTGAGCTGGCAGCTGCGGTTGCGCTTCTTATGACCTGCGGAGATGGTGAATGGGGAGCAGAGGTATATGGCTGTGCGTCTGATCGGCAGCAGGCATCAATAGTGTTTGACGTAGCAGTTGATATGATAGACCAATCTCCGGCACTTAAAAAAAGAATAAAGCCAATCATGTCGGTTAAGAGACTGGTTTACAAACCTACGAATAGTTTCTACCAGGTGCTTTCAGCAGAAGCATATACCAAGCATGGTCTTAACGTCCATGCGGTGGTGTTTGACGAGCTACATGCTCAGCCAAACAGGGATTTGTTTGATGTCATGACCAAAGGTTCTGGTGATGCCAGATTACAGCCTCTATTTTTCTTGATCACTACTGCAGGTACAGATAGAAACTCCATCTGTTTTGAGCAGCATCAAAAAGCAGTAGACATTTTAGAGGGTAGAAAGATTGATTCTACATTTTATCCGGTGATTTATGGTATAGATGACAATGCTAATTGGGGAGATGAAAAGAATTGGTACAGGGCTAATCCATCACTTGGCCATACTATTGACATAGAAAAAGTTAGAAATGCTTTTAACAGTGCGAAAGAAAACCCGGCGGAGGAGAATATATTCAGACAGCTAAGGCTGAATCAGTGGGTAAAGCAGTCTGTCCGTTGGATGCCAATGGAGCTTTGGGATAAATGCTCTTTTCCTGTGGATGCAGAAAAATTAAGAGGAAGAGAGTGTTATGGGGGACTTGACCTTTCAAGTTCCAACGACATAACAGCCTTTGTGCTGGTATTTCCGCCTATACCCGGAGATGACAAATTCTATGTTCTTCCTCACTTTTGGATTCCGGAGGAGAATTTGAAGCTGAGAGTCAGAAGAGACCATGTGCCTTACGATGTCTGGAAGCAACAGGGGCATTTACATACAACAGAGGGGAACGTAATACATTATGGTTTTATAGAGAAATTCATAGAGGAATTGGGTATGAAATACAACATCAAGGAAATAGCCTTTGACCGATGGGGAGCTGTGCAGATGGTACAAAACCTTGAGGGTCTGGGCTTTACTGTGGTTCCTTTTGGACAGGGGTTTAAAGATATGTCACCGCCAACCAAGGAATTAATGAAGCTAACTATGGAAAATAGAATAGCCCATGGAGGGCAGCCTGTACTTTCTTGGATGATGGACAACATTCATGTAAGAACAGACCCGGCTGGGAATGTTAAGCCGGATAAAGACAAATCTACTGAGAAGATAGATGGAGCAGTAGCAATGATTATGGCCTTGGATAGGTCTGTAAGGAATGAGAGTAAGGAATCAGTTTATAATGAGCGGGGTATTTTGATACTTTAAAAATAACTTCCAAGGAGTAAAATGGATATAAAAATTCGTTTTTGGGTATAAATAATACCTAATTGAGCATTTACAATACCCAATTAGGATGGTATCCTATAAATGAGGTGAAGTTCATGGACATTAGACAATTTATGTCAATAGCAGATATAGTTAATAACTTCAGCGAAGCAGAAAAAATTTTGAATGAATACGGTGAAGTAATTATTATCAGTGAAGACAAGCCTAAATATGTTTTAATAGGGATTGATAAGTATAATGATATATTAAAAGGCAGAGAGGGAGGCATAATGGATAAAACAAATAAAGATCTAATGAATACACTTAATAAGATAGGCAAAAGCACATTTGTTGACTATTATTATGTATTTAAAAATGATGATGACCCTATAAGTAAACTTCCTCAAGAATTCACATTAAACTCCAAACGTTCGCGTACATCAAAGGCTCGTAGTATTTTCCGCGACAATTTAAACTTGGAAGCACTTCAGATTATTATTTCATCAAATCGATTGGATTCAGAGCTTATTGAAAAAGCAAAAGAGATTTATAAGAATGAAATAAAGTAGAATATAAGCATTGAGAAAGTGAGGAAATATGGCGAATACAAACTTACTTAAAACTGTAGTTGAAAAAGAAATGATTGATGCTTTCAGCAAAAAATATAGTATTCTACCTATTAATCTATCAAAAAAACAGATGCATGAAATATTTGATGATATGGAGCCTGATTTAATAGGCTATCATATTCAAGAAAAGGCTCTATATTTAGGAGAAATTACAACATCAGGATATATGGGACAAAAAAATCGTGATTACCATGTGGGTGCAGTTAAGAAAGTATTTGAAGCCTTCTCAAGGTTTTATTTGTTCCATGATGACTTTTTAAATATTATTCAAAGAGCTAAAAAAGCAAATATTGGCATTGAAATAGAATCGCTTAAATGTTTTTTCATTGTCCCAGAAGGGAGTAGATTTATTAAGGCACTTGGATATAGGGAGAAATTGTTTAAAACAGGCCACATGAGTTTAGAAACAATTTCACTTACTGAAGAGGCGCATTCAATAATGCTTCAAGTTTTAAAAAAGTCAAAAGATGAAATGAAACTGTAGTCGATACTGAATCGTAAAGTTAGCGCTCTTAATTGAGTGCTTTTTCATGCCCGTTTTCAGGAGGTGAAGACATTTGAAAATACCTATACTATCAAAGATTTTTAGGTCGAGAGCAGACCCAACAAATACCATGTGGCAAAGTGCCTACAGTTTCTTCTTCGGTCCTACACCAAGTGGCAAAGTAGTCAATGAGAGGACTGCAATGCAGACAACGGCTGTGTATGCATGCGTAAGAATATTGGCGGAAACCATTGCATCCTTGCCTCTGCATATCTATAAAAGAACCGATAGGGGAAAGGAAAAAGCTTTTGATCATCAACTGCATTACATTTTACATGACGAGCCAAGCCCTGAGATGACTTCATTTGTGTTTAGAGAGACACTTATGGGTCATCTTTTGCTTTGGGGGAATGCATATGCCCAGATTATCAGGGACGGTAGAGGGAAAGTTGTGGCGCTGTATCCGCTAATGCCAGATAAGATGTCTGTTTGCAGAAGCGATAATGGCGAGATTTATTACAGTTATAGCAAGGCTGGTAGGGTGCATATACTTCGATATTGGGAAGTGCTGCACATTCCAGGCCTTGGATTTGATGGTCTTGTGGGATATTCTCCAATAGCCATGGCTAAAAACGCAATAGGCATGGCAATAGCAACGGAGGAGTATGGAGCAGCCTTTTTCAACAACGGGGCCAATCCTGGTGGAGTGCTTGAGCATCCGGGGATTTTAAAGGATCCTGCCAAGGTCAGAGACAGCTGGAACAGCGTTTATGGCGGTAGCGGGAATGCCCACAAAGTGGCTGTTTTGGAGGAGGGCATGAGCTTCAAGCCCATTGGAATACCTCCAGAACAAGCACAGTTTCTGCAGACCAGGAAGTTTCAAATTAATGAAATTGCCCGTATATTCAGGATACCGCCACACATGGTTGGGGACCTTGAAAAATCGAGCTTTTCAAACATAGAGCAGCAGTCGCTGGAATTTGTGAAATACACACTCGATCCTTGGGTTGTCCGATTGGAGATGGCCATGAAAAAAGCCCTTCTATCTCCAGGCGAGAAGAAGGATTACTTTATTAAGCTGAACGTTGATGGACTGCTTCGGGGAGACTACGCATCGAGGATGCAGGGCTACAGCATAGGCATTCAAAACGGCTTTTTAAGCCCAAACGATGTAAGAGCGCTGGAGGACATGAACACCATAGAGCCTGGGGACGTGTATGTGGCTAACGGAAACCTGCTGAAGCTCGAAGACATAGGCGCTTACGCTAAGAAGGAACTAAACAGTGAAAAGGAAGGAGGGAATAATAGATGAAGTTTTGGAACTGGATAAAAAATGAAGATGGAAGAATCCTCTATCTTGACGGCTACATAGCTCAAGAGAGCTGGTTTGAGGATGAAGTGTCTCCAAGGGAATTTAGAGCTGAACTCGAAGCGACCAAGGACGACATAACTCTTTTTATAAACTCGCCGGGTGGCGACTGCTTTGCCGCAAGCCAGATATATACCATGCTAAAGGAATATCCGGGCAAGGTAAGTGTTAAAATTGACGGACTAGCGGCCAGCGCCGCATCAGTGATTGCAATGGCGGGAGATGAAGTGTTAATGTCTCCGACATCAATGCTCATGATCCATAACCCGAGCACAATTATTTGGGGCGAGGAAGCCGACATGCAGCGTGGAATTGAAATGCTAGCGCAGGTAAAAGAGAGCATTATCAATGCATATGAGGCAAAGACAGGGCTTTCAAGAAAAGAAATTTCGCAGATGATGGACAGGGAAACCTGGATGAGCGCCAACAAGGCCCACGTAATGGGATTTTGCGACAAGGTGCTCTATACAGAGAATGAAGCAGTGCCTGAAGCCTTGATGAATGGCTTTATGTTCGACAAGGCAACGGTTACTAATAATTTCATGGGGAAATTCAATAAAGCAAAAAGGCAGAATATGCAAAATCAAAAGGAAGAAATAATGGGAACCCCATATGAGCATCTGGCCAAAAGGCTAGAGCTACTTAAATAGGAGGAATGCATAGTGAATAAAATTTTAGATCTAAGGGAAAAAAGAGCGAGAGTTTGGGACAGCGCCAAGACGTTTTTAGACAGTAGAAGAGGAGAAAACGGTCTGCTGTCTGCAGAAGACACGGCTACCTATGAAAAAATGGAATCAGATGTTTTGGCACTGGGGAAAGAAATCGAAAGACTCGAAAGGCAAGTTGCCCTTGATCTAGAGCTTTCAAAGGCTACCAGCAATCCTATCACATCAATGCCGGGCTTTAATGCAGACACAGAAAAGCAGGGAAGAGCCTCAAGTGAGTATGAGAGAGCTTTCTGGAATGCTATGAGAAACAAGGGAAGCTATGATGTTCAAAATGCCCTCAAGATTGGAACTGATTCAGAGGGTGGCTATCTTGTGCCGGATGAGTTTGAAAGGACACTTATACAGGCGCTAAACGATGCAAACACCATGAGAAGCATAGCAAAAGTCATCACAACATCTTACGGAGACAGACAAATTCCAGTAGTTTCCTCAAAAGGAACAGCTTCCTGGATTGAAGAGGGAGCAGCCTTCAGCGAGAGCGACGATGCTTTTGGTCAAGTGATCCTGGGAGCTCACAAGCTAGGAACTATAATAAAGATTTCAGAGGAGCTCCTAAACGACAGCGTATTCAACTTGGAGCAATATGTCGCCACGGAATTCGCAAGAAGAATAGGATCAAAAGAGGAAGAAGCATTCTTTGTCGGGGATGCATCAGGAAAGCCAACGGGAATTTTCAACTCAACCGGAGGGGCACAGCTGGGCATTACAGCTGCAAGCAGCACAGCTGTAAAAATTGATGAAGTTATAGACCTTTTCTACTCGCTTAAGTCACCCTACAGGGAAAAGGCTACGTTCGTAACAAACGATGCGACTGTAAAAGAGATAAGAAAGCTTAAAGATGGAAACGGCCAGTATCTGTGGCAACCATCGCTCGTAGCTGGGGAGTCAGATACGATCCTTAATAGGCCGGTAAAAACGTCGGTATACGTTCCAACTATCGAAGCCGGATCAAAGGTCATGGCGTTTGGAGACTTCTCGTACTACTGGATAGCAGATAGGCAGGGCAGATCATTCCAAAGACTAAACGAGCTTTATGCGGCAACAGGCCAAGTAGGATTCAAGGTTACTCAAAGAGTTGATGGAAAGCTGACTCTGCCTGAAGCCATAAAAGTTCTCCAGATGAAAGCGTAGGTGAACAGGATGAGTAATGTAAAAAACTATACAGAGCAAGGCGGAGAAAAAACTGTAATAGGCGGTGTTCTTGAAATTGTAGAGGGTGGCCAGGTTGTCGGTCTGCCCTCTGCTTTTACTCCAGCGGCGTTTCAAGCTGACAGCAGCGCATCGACAATCGCAGGACTGGTAGTCGATTTTAATACTTTGCTTACTAAGCTCAAAGTCGCAGGACTCATGGCATCTGAGTAATGAAAGGGGGTGGGCGTGTTGGTCGTTACACTTGAAGAAGCAAAGCTTTATCTAAGGGTAGATAGTGATGAGGACGATACGCTCATCACTGATTTTATAAATGCTGCTCAGGAACTTTGTGAGGGTATACTTCGCTATCCGATTACGGAATTTATAGCAATACCTGAAGCCGTGAAACAATCTATCCTTTATGCAATCGCCAATTTTTATGAGCAACGTGAGAACATAGACATGAAAGCTGTAATTGATGTCATGACTAGGCTCTTGTTTGCTTATCGCAAAGAGGGGTGGTAGGCGTGAGCGTAGGAGAAATGAGACATCGAATCACCTTTCAAAGGATAACTAATGCAGCAAATGAAAACGGCTTTGAAAGCGAGACATTGGAGGATTACAAAACTGTGTGGGCTTCAGTTTCAAACCTGCAGGGCAAGGAATATTTTGCAGCCAAGGCGGTCCAGGAGGAAAACACAGTCAAGTTTACAATCAGATACCTTGCAGGGCTCGACCAGACGATGAAGATTCTGTTTCAAGGCAAAGTCTACAACATTACATCTATCGATAACATCAAGTATAAGAATAGATACGTGGAGATTAATGCGGCGGAGGTGGAGCTTGGTGGCTAGGATTGAACTCGAAGGGATGCAGGAGCTCATAGATAAAGTCAACAAGCTTGGCAGGCAGGGAGAAATAATCAAGAAAAAAGCTCTTGATAGAGCAGGAAACATTGTAAAAGAGAGCATGGAACAAAAAGCGCCAAGATCTAAGCTGAGCAAAAGGCACATGGCAGATAACATTAAAGTGTCGGAGATTGAACAAGAAAATGGTGTGGATTTCGTCAAAATTGGTCCGAATAAGGGCGATAACTCCGAATTTTTTTATTCAAAATTTTCCGAGTGGGGCACCTCTAAGATTCCAGCTCAGCACTGGGCGGAGAACTCGGTGCTGGAGAACAAGAAGAAAATCAACGATGTAATCAAAGAGGAGCTGGAAAGGGGGCTTGGTGAGCTTGATTAATAAACTTGTAATCGATACTTTAATGCCCCTTGGCGTTCCAGTAGGGTTTCAAAAGTATACGGGAACAACCCAAACGTACATCACATTTCATGAGTATCTTCAGTCGGGCGAGGAATTCGAAGAAGATATGGAGATCTTTACAGGTCATTACATTCAAGTGGATGTGTGGTCAAAGACAGATTACACAGCTTTAGTCAGGAACATAAAGGCATTGCTGATTATTGCTGGGTTTAAAAGATTGGATGAGGCAGACTTTTACGAATCTGATACAGGTTTATATCACAAGGGTATCAGATTTTTTTATTTAGAATCGAAGGAGGTCGATTAGATGGCAAGACAGATAGGACTTAGAGATATTCACATAGCCCTGCTAACCAAGGACGATGATACTGGCGTCACTTACGAAGTACCAGCAAAGCTTGAGAGGGCTATAAGCGCTAAACTCTCTCCGAAGGCTAATTCAGAGAGCATTTATTCAGATGATACAGTCGAGGACATAATAACTGCGTTTGAAGGAGTGGATGTTGAAATTGAAATCAATCAGCTCTCGCTTGAGAGCAGGGCAAAGCTCCAAGGATCCAAGGTGGTCAAAGGAGTGCTGATTGAAAGCAAGGATGACATGCCTCCAACGCTGGCACTTGGATTTAAATCAAAGAAAAACAACGGCAAATACCGCTATGTGTGGCTGCTCAAGGGTAAGTTCGAGCTGGCTTCTGACGAATACGACACAGAGGCGGAAAAGCCCCAGCCTAAGAGCGCAAAGCTAAAAGGCACATTCTTTGCCAGAGATAACGATGGGGACTACCGCTTTATTGCAGATGAGGATGCAACGGGGATCGATCAGACGATAATCTCTGCGTGGTTTACAGCGGTTCCGGCAGAACCTGTACCGGCACCGTAGAGTTAGAAGATTGTTTTGGATTGTTATTTGATAAATAATTGATATAATGTAGATGTTAGAAAATGTACAATTCGTTTTTTTGAAAAATGCTGAAGTAATAGTAGTTATATTAATGCGAGGAGGGTATCATGAGAAGGGTTGATCGAGAAGTTGTATCATTCACTGAAAAGCTTGAGATTATCAACAAATGTAAGGTTTGCCGCATTGCTATGATTGATGCGAATAAACCGTATATTGTTCCATTGAATTTCGGATACAGCGTTGATGATAATACAGTAACTCTGTTTTTTCACAGCGCCAAAGAGGGGCGAAAAGTTGATGTTTTAAGAAGTAATCCTGTCGTTTGCTTTGAAATGGATTGTGAAAACCAACTCATTACAGCGGATATACCCTGCAAATACGGATATGCTTTTGAAAGCATAATAGGAAACGGAAACATAACATTTATTGAAGATGTACATGAAAAAATGGTCGCATTAAATATGATTATGAAGCATCAGACAGGAAAGGAATTTACGTTTGACGAAAAATCTGTTGGAAGTGTCCTGGTATACAAGCTTGTTGTTACGGATTTAAGTGGGAAAAAGAAGGAAAAACGAGTATAATACGCATTTGATTTAATTCTATTTCTATAAATTGCGGCTGAACATTGTAGCCAACATTAACTGCATCTATATTTTTTAGGATTTACTTTAAAGTAAGTCCTTTTTTATTTCCAGAAAAGATAGGAGGCGATGACTTGAAAGCATCAGAATTAAAAAATAAAGGAATCAAATTCAAACTCGGAGCAAGGGAGTATGAGCTTAAATTCAACATGAACACCTTCTGTGAACTCGAGGAAATATACGGAGACATAGGCGAGGCGTTCGAGGATCTCCAAAACATGAAAATCAAAGCGATAAGGGCCCTGATTTACGCAGCAGTCAAGGTCGAGAATGAATCAGTTACGCTAAAAGAGGTGGGAGAGCAACTGGGCCTTAACGATCTTGAAAGGCTAGGGAGTGCGATAAACGAAGCCTTGAACATATCAATGCCGGAGGTGGAAGAAACGATGGGGGAATAGAAAGCCACACTAGTCAAGGAAACTGGGACTGGGGTTGGCTTTTTTACTTAGGAACAAACCTGCTAAAAATGGGCGAGGAACAGTTTTGGAACAGCACACCTAAGAAACTGCAGGCTCTCTTTAAAGTTTACAAGGCAGTCCATGGAATGGATGAAAACAAGGAGCTTGATTACATAGACAACATAATGTTTTAGAGGAGGTGATGCGAATGGCAAGAGACAGCAGCAGTGTAGTTGCAAGAGTGGGTCTCGATGACAGGGGTTTTCAAGAAGGCGTCAGCAAAATCCAAAGGAGCCTAAAGATAGTCCAGAGCGAATTTGCAGCTGCAAGCTCAAAGCTTGGAGACTTTGGAAAATCGACTGAAGGATTAAAGTTAAAATCAGACAGCCTTAATAAACAAATAGAGCTCCAAAAGGAAAAGGTAGCGGCATTAAGTAGGAGCTACCAGGAGAGCGTTGAGAAAAAGGGCGCGGACGCCAAGGCCACCGAGAACCTAAAGATTAAGCTGAATTATGCTAATGCTGAGCTTGGCAAAATGCAACAGGAGCTCAAGGAGACAACAAACGAGCTCAAGACTAAAAGCTCAGCATGGCACAAGCTCTCAGAAAGCATGGACAAAGCTGGAGAAAAGATGAAATCCATGGGCGACAAGATGTACTCTGTGGGCAGCAAGCTATCTACTGCTATCACCTTGCCGATTGTAGGCATAGGCACCGCCGCCACTAAAATGGCCATGGAAGCAGTTGAATCAGAAAACCTCTTCGAGGTTGCAATGGGAAACATGGCCGTGGAGGCCAGAGCGTGGTCCGAGGAAACGTCAAAGGCTCTAGGGCTTAACGCATACAGCGTCAGAAATAGCATGGCTACCTATAATGCAATGCTTACATCAATGGGGCTCACATCAGATGAGTCCTTGAAAATATCGGAGAGCCTGACTCAGCTTTCATATGACATGGCATCTTTTTATAACTTAAAGCCTGAAGAGGCGTTTGAAAAACTAAAGTCAGGTATTTCAGGAGAAGCGGAGCCGCTAAAGGCTCTGGGCATCCTGGTTAACGATACAACCATAAAAACATATGCATACACACATGGAATCGCAAAGCAGGGCGAAGAGCTAACAGAGGCGCAAAAGGTACAGGCAAGGTACGGAGCAATAATGGAGGCCACCAAGAACGCGCAAGGCGACCTGGCCAGGACAATGGACAGCCCCACAAACAAGCTCAGAATAATGAAAGAGCAAGCGCAGCAGATAGGTATACAATTTGGCCAGCTTTTAATACCCATCCTTGAAAAGCTTATTGCAGTCATAAAGCCTCTACTGGATCGCTTCCAAGGGCTCTCTAAAGAGCAACAGGACATGGTAATCAAAATCGCCATGATCTTGGCGGCTATTGGACCGATTATCGCAGTGATAGGGAAAGTAGTGGCAATCGTCGGGGCTGTATCTTCAGCCTTTGGCGCGGCATCGGGAGCCATAGCAGCAGCCGGAGGTGCATTTGCCATAATAACAGGCCCCATTGGCATAGCGGTTGGAGTCATAGCAGGGCTTATTGCCATAGGGGTGGCGCTCTATAAAAACTGGAGCACCATAAGGGGAGTTGCATCGACTGTCTGGAATGGAATAAAAACAGCTATTGAAAATCCGATAAACGCTGCAAAAAACACAGTGAAAAATGCGGTGGATTCAATTCGGAGCTTTTTTAAAAATCTCAAGATACCGGAGATAAAAATACCCAAGATAAAGCTGCCGCACTTTGAACTCAAGGGAAAATTCAGCCTAAGTCCGCCGCAGGTGCCAAAGCTAAACGTCAATTGGTACTCAAGCGGAGGCATATTCAGCAGCCCGAGCATTATAGGTGTCGGGGAAGCAGGAAAGGAAGCGGTAGTGCCGATTGACAGGCTGGATGAGATCATCGCCAGATCACTTGCAAAGGCAGGAATAAAAGCAGATTTAAATGGACAGGACGGCATTTCAAAAAACAACAGTATCACTAATAACTATGAAATAACAATAAACAATCCAAAGCCGGAAGCGGCACCTGATAGCACCAGAAGGGTTCTTCTTCGCCAGTCTTATGGACTAGGGTAACGGGAGGTGATCAATATTTCAGGTCAAAAATGGATCTTTGCAGGAGTTGATTTAAATACAAAAGGCTGGTCAGTCGTTGAAGTGCCTGAGGGAATAGGAACAGTCGGACTTAGAGGCAGCAACGTACAAATACCATTCCAAGACGGCAAGCGCTGGATAAAAAAGCGCTATGAAGAAAGGATAGTAATGCTGCCCATGTGGGTTAGAGGACTGGATCCGATGACAGGGAAAGTACCAAGCGGAGCAAGTCAGGATGAACAGCTTTATGAGAACATAGACTTTCTAAGCAGGCTGTTTGGCAAAAAAGGAGAGCATATTCTTAAAAGAATACTCCCAGGTGGATCAGAAAGAGAAGCCATGGCAGAGGTTTATAAGCAGGTAAACTTTGTAAAAAGCATGCCCGGTTATGCCAAGTTTGCTGTTGAATTATTGCTTTCGGATCCGTTTTTCTATGATGTTCAGAAGAATCGGGAAACACAGACAATCAGCAATGCTTCCCACGAATGGACTCATAACAATCCGGGAACGGCTCCGGCTACAGATGTTGTAATTACCCTAAGTGGCCCAATGGAATCTCCAAAGCTCGAGTGCCTTGGCAGCAATTTGTGGCTTCAGTTTCAAGGAAGCGTAGGCAGCGGGGAGAGCGTGGTTATAAATACCGGGGATTTTACGTGCAAGAAGGGATCTTCGAACATGATATCCGCAATAAAGCATGGAGGAGATGCATGCTGGTTCATCCTCGATTCGGGATACAACCAGCTACGAATAAGCGGAGCTTCAGGCGGCAGCGTAAAGCTGGAGTATTATCCAGCTTATTTTTAAGAAATGAGGTGGTTAAATGTATCCAGTAGTCTTAGAACACAGGATAGCATATGACATAGATGGAACAGAAGTCGGCTATAGGTATATGAGCGATGTTTCACTGGCGACTATATTTGGCAACGGCGTGAGCAGCTGGTTAGATAGCCAGAGCAAGCAGAACCTAAACAGAGAGGATCGAGCACAGGAGTGGGGAAAGTACGATAATGATCCGGGTCTTGCCTTTTGGTTCTTTTTCCCGGAGCTAAGGGAGATAAACAAAATGGGCATCCAGTATCCTGCTAGTGGAATAAGCAATCCCACAGAAAGGCTTATCCAAGGCTCTGTCGATACCACAAACGGCATGGACGGAACCTGGGAAACAGCTGTGTATTCATATCCTACTCCTACTGCTGATTTGGACAACTGGAGAGACAGTATGTTTACAATATCCTTCTCAGGTCCGGTCAAAGCACTTAGATTTGGCATAAGGGAGAATTCAGCTGCCGAAATAATAAAGGTATGCGGCATTCACATATACGGCAGAAAAGCTGCAGGCGAGCAAGTTGATGACATAGCATTTTGCGATGCCTCGGGAAACGAGCTTACATCGCTAATCGAATGGGAGGACAGGCCTGAAGGGACTACGCAGATCAAATCAATCAAGATCAAGAATGCGAGCACGAGCAAAATAGCAAACAACGTAAACCTGCAGCTAAACCATTCGGACTTTACCATGGCTTGGTCTCCTGATGGACCGTGGCAGAGCGTTCTAGACATTGCAAGCATAGGCCCTGGAAGCCTAAGCAGCACAGTCTACATCAGGAACGCCCTGCTGCCTCCGCTGCTTACACTCGGACCAAAGTCAGCCAGGATTATTGCCACAGTCGGCAGCTGGGGATAGGCAGGTGAACTATTATGGGATTACCCGGAATAAATCTGGTTTCGCCAGATGACCTTTACAGCAGCTCGGTTTTAACACTGCACTTTGATGCGACCTATACTGACAGCCTTGATAAGCTTGTAGTTTCAGAAGTTATCTTAGAAGTAGACAGCGCGAATACCTTTGACAGCGCATACAAAAGAAGCAGTACATTTTATAATGTGGCATCCGGAGCAAATTGCAGGGCGGCTTTCGCATTGTCAAATGGTACTTGGTTTTGGCGGGTTACAGCCACAAATGCAAGCGGCAGCACCACATCGGAGACACGTTCATTTTCAATTAATTATCTCTTGAAGAGAAGCCTGTATCAGATAGAAAACGTGGCGAAATTCGGGCCTGCTTGGACAAGAAAGCGAATGCTCCATCTGTTTGAGAACATTGCAAAGTATGGCCCGGATTGGAAAAAAGTGCGAGGTCTATACAATTATGAGAACATAACAAGCGATCCACCGTTTCCTTTTATAGAACGCCTATCTACAACCAGAGCGGCGAAAGGTGCTATTGTGAGCATTTATGGGAATGGATTTGGTGCAAAGGCTGAGTCTGATCCAACAAATGCCGACAGGGCGGCAAGAGGCTATGGCGGGCAGGTATATCTGGGAGAACTGCTTTGCAACGTCATCTCATGGAGCTGGCAGCAGATAGTATTTCAAGTTCCACAAGAAGCAGAAAGCGGTGCTGTTAAGGTAAGGCTCAGTGCGCCAAGCCCTCCAGGAATACGAGACAGCAATGTCATCGGACTTGAAGTATATGAATCCGAGCCTGCGGATGACATCGGCATAGAGCTGTTCGTTTGCGACAAGAATAATCCAAACACAATACTTTGCCAGCTCGATGGAGCAAGAAACAAGTCGTTTCAGGTGCTCCTCAATAATCCCGGCAGCGGCAAGTTCTCCATAAGCAGATACGATGAAAATGGAGGAAGCAGAGAGTATGTGGCAGACCAAAACTACATCCTCTGCAGGCTCGACGGCATAGACTTGTTCAAGTGGATAATAGAAGCGAGAAAGCCTTCATATGTTGACGATAGTGAGCAGCAAATGATAGAGGTGAGTGGCAGAGGAGTCCTTTCCCTGCTAGAGAGGGCTGTTGTTTATCCTGAAGGAATGCCTAGTCCGCAGACCCTTGAGAGGAGCTTCACCGACATGCATGGCGGGGCGATTCTAAGACAGCTCATCCTGGAAGCCCAGCAAAGAGGCTGCCTTCCGGGAGTTATCTTGGACTGGTCTGCAGACAAGGATTCTGTGGGCAACCCGTTTGAGGATCTAACGACAATATCCTTCCATGCTGGAACCCCTATTTCGCAGGTAATAACAAAGCTAAGCGAAGGCATGGGTCTTTTTGACATTGAAATGACGCCAAATCTACATCTGAAACTCTACAAAGTCAAAGGCAGTGACAAGTACGACACGGTTAAATATCGGCCTGGCCAGGCAATATTAAGGCATGAAAACCAAAGCGACAGCACCGGAGTGACAAACGCCCTGCTTGTGGAAGGCGAAGATGGAAGCCTTGTGGAGACCATGCACCCGACCAGTCAAAACGATTACGGAAGGCGTGAAGGATACCTTCAAGCCAGGAACATTGCAAGCGATTGGGCGAAGCTTCAAGACTACGGGCAAATGTTTCTAAGAAGCGCGGCTCAGGTTAGCTGGGGCATACAAGGAACAGTTGTTAAATTCACTGACTCGCTCGGGAGCAAGCTAAAGCCTTTTGAAACCTTCATGCACGGAGACTGGATTGGCTGGTACATACCTCCGGAAGGAATGGATACTGCAGGATTTGATGGTAAGGTGAGAGTCAAGGGAATAACCTGCGAGGAAGACGGCGAAACAGGCCTAATCAGGTATGTGCTTGAGCTCAACAACATAATGCTAGAACACGAAATCAAGATGGCACAGCTTGTGGAGCGACTATCCATGTTTACAAAGGACAGCGTGCTGTCAAATCCAGCGACACAGACTCCTGCAAACATCAGCCACAATCATACACATTCGACGCTACTTGGCTTGGATGCGGATGATCATCCTCAGTATTACAACGAGGCAAGGCATGCGGCTGATTCACATAGCAGCATACAAAGAGTATCGAGCCTAAAAAGATCGGGAGGCAATGTGCTTACTGGGGATGTCACACTTGTTGCTGGAAGCAACGTATCTATCTCACAAAACGATGCATTAAAGAGCATTACAATTTCATCAAGTGGGGGCGGCAGCGGAAGTAGCTATCAGAATCCCATAGACATTCCGCCATCAAATCCTCACAGCATGGATGATGAATTTGACGATGAAACAATTGATGCAAGGTGGAACTGGGTAAACCAAGGTTCGGGTTCTGCTACAGAGGAAAAAGGATATTTGAAAATCTTGATTCCAAGCAACTCATCGGCACTGGTAAGAGGTGTTGTGCAGGCAGCTCCAAGTGGAGACTTTACTGTCACGGCAAAGCTTTTAGGCAGCGATAAGGTGGGATCGTATTTTAAATATGGCGTAATTCTTTCGGAATCTCTAACTGGGAAGCAAAAGTTTTTGAACCTCGAATCAACAGCTCTCGACCAATCTCCAAACGTAATGTGGGAGGACTACAATACTCCGACAAGCAGAAACACATACTCGCGTTATGGCAAAGGATTCACAGTAGGGTATCTTAGGGCGAAAATCTACAATGACTCTGGAACATGGAAAGCAAATCTCATGTATTCGCCAAATGGCATAGCCTTCCCAGTGCATGCATCAGGAGTAGCACTGGGATTTAAGCCGGGATATTTAGGGCTTGGAATAAATAATGAAAATGCTTCGGCAACTTTTGCTGGATATTTTGATTGGATTAGAATCACAGAGCCTTAGGGCTCTTTTTTATTTTAGAAAACAAGGGGGGCGAAACTTATGAAAGACGTTTCAAACTGGAGTCAAATCGCATGCGCTATGATTGGCGCTTACTTAGGTTACTTTTTAGGTGGTTGGGATGGATTCCTTTATGCCCTGGTTGCTTTTGTAGTCATCGATTACTTAACTGGGGTGATGGTGGCTGTCCTGGAAAAAAGGCTCTCAAGTGAAATCGGCGCAAAAGGCATTTTTAAGAAAGTGATGTTGTTTGCACTAGTAGCTGTGGCCCACATTGTTGATGCCCAGCTTATCAAATCAGGGAGCACTATTCGCACAGCGGTTATATTCTTTTATTTGTCAAATGAGGGGATCAGCATACTTGAAAATGCTACAAAGATAGGGCTTCCTATACCTGAAAAGCTTAAAGCTGTTTTAATGCAGCTGAATAAGGAGGAAAACTGAAATGAAAATTAAAATATACCTTAGCCCATCAAACCAGCCCAATAACAAATACTGCATAGGCAATACCAATGAAAAAGAGCAGATGGAGGATTTGGCAAAGCGGATAAAGAGCATGCTCGATAGCGAATATGAATGTGAGACTGTTATGGCAACCTTGTCTCTTGGTATTGGCATGGAAGGAAGAGCAAGGGAAGCCAAAAATAAAGGTTGCGATGTATATCTTGCAATCCATTCCAACGCAGGAAACGGAAAATCGACCGGGGCAGTTGCATTCTACAATCCAGGAAGCGTATCGTCAAGAATCCTGGCGACAAACATTGTAAAAGAGCTAGGTGCGATATGCCCCATAAAGTCAAACAGGGGAATTTCAGTCGCAAGCGGGTTGGAACAATTCAATGGCAAAGGCTACGGAGAAGTAAGAAATCCAGGGGGTCTTGGACTGATAGCAGTGCTTGCTGAAACAGACTTCCACGACAATCCCCATACCGCTAAATGGATAATATCAAGTAAAGACGCGATTGGAAGGGCGTATGTAAATGCCATTGTGAGTACGTTCAATATAGCAAGGAAAAAAGAGACAGCGACCGTGGACGGCGGGAAGGAAGAAAAGCTTTACAAGGTGCAGGTAGGGGCTTTTTCAAACGAATCAAATGCGCAGGCTATGCTTAAAAAGCTCAAGGTGGCGGGATTTGAGGGCTATGTAAAACATGAGTGAATCTTGACTTTCGGAGGTTAGAACATGACTGTTGAACAAGAACAAAAGATCAAGCAGATGAGACAGATGGGACAGAGTTACTCACAGATTGCATCGGATCTGCTTATTTCGATAAATACAGTAAAATCCTACTGCCGGCGAAATAACATTGGCGCTTACAAAATTGAGAAAAAAGAACCAATGAAAGAAATAAATACTATCTGCAAGCAATGCAAAAAACCGCTGGAGCAAGGAAGCAAAGGACAGCCAAAAAAATTCTGCTCGGAGGAATGTCGCCGCGCATGGTGGAAGGCAAATGACAATCAGATTGTTAAAAGTGCATATTATAAGCTTACATGTGCCGAGTGCGGGAAAAGGTTTGAAAGCTATGGCAACAAAAATCGCAAATTCTGTACACATGCTTGTTACATAAAAAATCGATTCGAGAAAGCGAGGGCTTGCCATGACCAAAGAGCAATTTGAGCGCGAAAAGAACTATAGGATATCGATCGCCATCGCCAAGACAATGCTCTCGAGAAGGATCATAAACGAAAAAGAATACAGCAAAATCGATAAAATGCTTGTTGCTAAATACAACCCTGTATTCGGCGGTTTGTAAGCCTTATTAAGCTTGCTATGTATCAAAATCAGAGTTAACATGGTGCTTGAAAGGAGGAGCTTTCAATGACCAGAATAATAAAGAAGATAACGCCTACGGCGCCAAAAGCGCTCATAAAAAAACGCGTTGCAGCTTATGCAAGGGTATCAAGTGGCAAGGATGCAATGTTACAGTCGTTATCAGCTCAAATAAGTTACTATAGCGAATTCATTCAAAAGCGTTATGACTGGGAGTATGTAGGGGTTTATGCAGATGAAGCGGCTACAGGAACTAAGGACAGCAGAAAAGAGTTTCAGCGCCTTATAAGCGACTGTAGAAGTGGCAAAATAGACATGGTCATAACTAAATCAATATCCCGTTTTGCAAGAAATACGGTTACAATGCTTGAAACGGTGAGAGAATTAAAGAGCTTGAACGTAGATGTATACTTCGAAAAAGAAAATATTCACTCAATAAGCGGGGATGGAGAGCTGATGCTTACCATCCTCTCTTCTTTTGCCCAAGCGGAGAGCCTTTCTGTGAGCGAAAACTGCAAGTGGAGGATTAGAAAGCGCTTTGCAGAAGGGGAGCTTGTCAACCTGCGCTTCATGTACGGCTACCGAATTGAAAAAGGCATAGTTAAGGTCAACCCGAAGCAGGCTAAGATTGTCCGCATGATTTTTGGCGATTATGTCAGCGGACTGGGATGCACAGCGATAGCCAGCAAGCTGCGCAGGCTGGGTGTTAAAAGCCTGAGGGGCGGCATCTGGAACTCGGACATTGTAGCCCAGATAATAAAGAACGAAAAATATATGGGTGATGCGCTTCTCCAGAAAAAGCATGTGTCAAACCACCTGACAAAGAAACTCACTGCAAACAAAGACGCCCTTCCCAAATACTATGCGGAAGGCACGCACCCGCCAATCATTGACGCGGCAACTTTTCAACTGGCCCAGGAAATCATGGCTGAAAATCGGATCCTCAATGAGGGGAAGAAGGCCGCAGGAACATACCCGTTCACCTCTAAAATCAAATGCGTCAAGTGTGGGAAAAACTACAAGCGCAAAACCACTCATGGGAAGGCTTTCTGGAACTGCTCGACTCATATTAGGTACGGCAAAGAGGCATGCAGGTCAAAGAGAATACCGGAAGGCATATTGCGTGCTGTTGCTGCGGATGTGCTGGGAATGGAGGTGTTTGATGAGGCGTCCTTCAAGAGCCGGATAAGGGAGATACAGATACATGCCCCAAACCAGCTTTTATTTGTTTTCAACGATGGATGCACCGTTCAAATGGAATGGCAGAACAAATCACGCAGCGAAAGCTGGAGCAAAGAAGCAAAGGAGAAGGCTAGGGAGCGCCAGATGAGTATTCAGGAGGGGGGAAAGGAGAATGAGTTCGGTGCGAGCAGTAAGAATGATACCGGCAACGGCGAGACTTTATGAGCCTGTTGCAAATAATGCCATAGGGCAGAAAAGGGTCGCGGCCTATGCGAGGGTTTCAACAGACAACGACGAGCAGCTTTCAAGCTATGAGGCGCAGGTAGATTACTATACAAGACACATCAAGTCGAATCCAGAGTGGGATTTTGTGGAGGTCTATGCCGACGAGGGCATTTCGGCCACCACCACAAAAAGACGCGACGGTTTCAACAGAATGATTGCCGATGCCTTGGATGGAAAAATCGACTTAATTATTACAAAGTCGATATCCCGTTTTGCCCGAAACACTGTGGATACACTTACAGCGGTCCGCCAGCTAAAGGAAAAAGGCGTGGAGGTCCGCTTCGAGAAAGAGAATATATGCACCATGGACAGTAAAGGAGAGCTTCTGATTACGATTATGTCATCGTTGGCCCAAGAGGAATCAAGGTCGCTAAGCGAAAATGTTACTTGGGGCCAGCGAAAGCGCTTTGCCGATGGCAAGGTAAGCCTTCCATACAAGCAGTTTCTTGGCTATGAAAAAGGTGAAGACGGCCTGCCGAAAATTGTTGAAAAGGAAGCTGAGGTCGTAAGGCTTATATATAGACTCTTCTTGGAAGGGAAAACAATGGCATGCATAGCAAGGAATCTTGTTGAAAAAGGCATACCGACACCTAGCGGCAAAAAAAGATGGCAATCAAGCACGGTAATGAGCATACTAACCAATGAAAAATATAAGGGAGACGCCATCCTTCAAAAGACATTCACAGTAGATTTCTTAACTAAGAAGAAGAAAGTCAACGAGGGTGAGGTTCCGCAGTACTACGTCGAAAACAGTCATCCTGCCATCATAACTCCTGAGGCATTCGACCTTGTCCAAAGCGAGATAAAAAAACGCAGGGAAGCCAAAGGGTATAAGACCGGAGGCAACTGCTTTTCTGGAAAAATCATATGCGGGGAATGCGGAAGCTTTTACGGCAAGAAGGTCTGGCATTCCACGACAAAATATCGCCGGATAATCTGGCAGTGCAACCATAAGTTTAAAAATGATATAAGGTGTAAAACTACGCATCTATATGAAGACAAAATTAAAGATGTATTTGTGGAAGTATTTAATGAAATTATTAATAACAGAAATGAATTTCTGCAATGTTATGAAGATATGATTAAAGCCTTAACAGATACATCTACACTTGATAAAGAAATTGCTAAGAAGCAGGAAGAATTAGAAATTGTAGCAGAGATGTTACGTAAAAGCGTACAGGAAAATGCAAATTTCACATTAAATCAAGAAGAATATCAGCAGCGTTACAGCGCCCTTTATCAGCGCTATGAAAATGAACAGAAAGGGATTGCCGAAATAAACGACAAAAAGAGGGAGCAAAACGGTAAATATGAAAGCATAATGGAATTCATACGTAGGCTGGAGCAGAGTAAAACCCTGCTGACTGAGTTTGATGAAGGGCTTTGGAATTCTATTGTTGAAGCTATAAAGGTGCATTCAGAAAATAGGGCATCATTATTTTTTAAGGATGGAACTGAGCTGGAATTGAATATTTAGAACATACAAAACCCGCAAAAGAATTTGTTTTTTCTTGCGGGTATTTTTTGTTGCGGTTTATTCAAATCTTTAATGTATTCCTTAAATTTAAGCTTGTTTGAAAAGTAAACATTTAACTTGCGTCAATATATTTCATTTGATACTATTAACTTACGACCATTCGTAAGTGGGGTTAAGCCAGGGGTGAATAAATTATGATGAAAGATAAAATTTTAATAGAAGCAACTATGTTGTTTGCAGAGAAGGGCACTTTGTTTAGTATGAACGAATTAGCTCAGTCGATAGGTTTAAAAGCACCGTCACTGTATAACTACTATAAAAGTAAAGAGGAATTATTATTTGATATTGTAGCAAGTGAATTAGATCATTATTATGAATATTTCAATAGTATAGTTGAACATTCAAATGTTTCCCCTGATAGGCAGATAAAGAAGATATTTTATTCTATTATTGATTATTATTCCGATCCAATTAAGGCACGATTTTGGAGAAGGTTTGGTTTATTGGATGAAAAATATATTGATCGGGTCAGAAATACATTGGCCGAAAATGATAAAGTAATAATTGAAAAACTAAGGCTCATTTTTGAAAATTGTGTTCAACTTAAAATTGTTCAAGAAAATATTAATTTAGAAAGTACTCTGTTCCAATACCATATGGTTATACAGGGAGTAATTTCAAATAGAGTATATTATGACAAAGAGAACCCATTTTACAATAAAGTAATTGATTTAGCTTGGGAAGGTTTCTGGATGGGGCTGAATGGTCATGAGAGAACAAAATAGGTGCTCAAATAAAAAATGTAGCGGTTCGACAATATAGTAGATGCATCTAGCAGCTAGAATTGTAAACCGGGAAGAGTTGAAATAATTCTTTCCGGTTTTTATTTTTGAAGGGAGGATTGCGCAACATTATGAAAACTTATGAAAGAGACATTTGTTTTTTAATAATTCAACACATAAAGAAACTTACAGGGCGAGGCCCTAAAAATATTCACTCCAAAATTGATGAGAATAAAATTGAGATTCATTTCTGGTTACAAAAAACTCCTTTGGAAAAGTACGCCTGTGATGAATTGCAAAAAGGTAAATGTTTGGTTAGCGAAATATACAGAGACGTTCTACAACATAGGGTGAAGGATATTGAAAATGAACTAAGCATACAATTTGAAAGAAAAATAAAATTTTATTATCTTGATGTTGATATTGATAAAGATAAATACATACTGAGATTTTTATATGATGAGATTCCGCAGGATGTTTAGATAGGAGGTGTCCCATATGAAAGAAGTTACGAAAAAGTTGAATATACCAGCTATTTGTAAATTGTTGGGCGTTATAGTCCTGGTTACAACTATTTTAATTTTCGTATATTTAACAAATGGTACTCAAAATGTATATCTTCATCTAATCTACATACCAATTATATTAGCAGCATACTTTTGGGGTGTTAGAGGAAGTCTTATTGCCGCGCTGGTTTCAGGTATTTTAGCAGGTCCTTTCATGCCTTTAATTGTATCGCAAGGGATAATGCAAAGCACAGAAAATTGGATCACTAGAATTATTATTCTTAGTATAGTTGGAAGTATTACAGGTATTTTGTTCAAGAAAGTAGATAAATTGAACGAAGAAATACGAAAAAAAGATCTAATTAACCCTTTTACAGGGCTATATAATACGAATAAGCTGATTGAAGATCTACAAGAAAAAATCCATAATAAAGAAAAATTCACAATTATATCTATTAAATTAACGAATATTGAAGGCATAGGCAAATACGTAAATCATTTAATTGTTGAAAATTTAACCAAAAATTTCATTAATGAGCTTACACATGGGTGTAGAAGAGATGCTTTATATGCATCCAGTGATAATGAAATCATTTCAATTGCCTGTCCAGAATGTGATTATATTGAAAAAACTAAGAAAACAATTAAAAAATATTCAAATGCTATAAATATAGATGGCTACAGTGTTAGGTTAGCTATAAAAGCCGGGGTTTACAATTATTCCGGAGAGATAGAAAATCCACTTGAGGTATTTATTAAAGCTAGGATAGCATACGAGCAAGGGGATGAGCATGAATCTGGAATATATTATTATAACGATCATTTGGAAGAAAAAAGAAAAGAAATGTATGAAATAGCGGGTACACTTAATGATGCATTAAAGAATAAAGAGTTATATTTGCTTTATCAACCTAAAATCAACATATTTGAGAATACAGTAGCAGGCGTAGAAATATTAATAAGATGGGATAGAGGCAGCAGAAAACCTGTTGGGCCAAATGTATTTATTAAAATAGCTGAAGAAATTGGTTTGATTAAAGAAATATCAAAATATGTAATAGAACATGCTTCGGAGCAGATTGTCAACTGGGAAAATAGAGGGATTGTCACAAACTATGCCATTAATTTGACCGCTAAAGAATTACTTGATGAAGACTTTATAGAATGGTCTCAAGAACTAATTGAAAGAAAGAATTTAGATAGATCACGGTTCGAAATCGAAATAACAGAGCGGGTTATTAACTTAGAAGGCAAAAAATTGTTAGCTATATTAAAACATCTTAGAGGTTTAGGATATAAAATTTCAATAGATGATTTTGGAACAGGTTATAACTCTCTTATGAGTGTTGGAGAAATACCGTTTGATTTATTGAAAATCGATAAATATTTTATTGATCGTTTGAAACAAAAGGAAGTAAAAGAACTAGTAAGCAGTATAATAAGCTATACTCATGGTCTTGATAAAATGGTAGTGGCTGAAGGCGTAGAAACAAAACAGCAATTAGATATTCTTAAAGAACTTATGTGTGACAAAGTTCAAGGATACTATTATAGTAAACCTTTATTACCGTATGAATTCGAGGAGTACTATAAAAAATACAGCATTAAAAGGTAACAAATCCTTCTTAAATGATATGTGTAGAGGTTTTGGGGTTTTAGTTTACCATTTACAAAATGCTTTTTTAAATACTATGGAAAAGTGAACTTTTAATAATTAAACACTGGTTCTATGATTTTTGAACGGCGTGATTGGATGCCTCACTTAAAAGTGACCACCAATTTGAACTATCCCCAAAAGATTAATTTCACTTGACAATACACATTTGCTATTAAGCAATACAATCTAGTTTCTTTAGTGCTTTAATAAAATAAATTTATGTACAGCTAGTGTATTAAAATCATGATACATGGGTATAGGTATAAAGACCTAATTATATTTATTTTTAGTTTATACCATAATTAATTTAATAATTGGCAAACTTGTCTAAAGGCGGGGACGCAAAGCCATGGGTCTAAGGAATAATTCTATAATTGGAATATTCTATGATTGCCAGGTTGCACAAATATAATCTAATTCAAATCAAATTGAGACATTTGTCGTTGACTCAATTTGATTTGAATTAGATATATTACCCAAAACCATTTAAAGACCTATGTTTGCATATAGTTTAAATGGTTTTTTTTATTGGAATTCCATAAATTCTGAATGTCAATGAATATTTGAGCCAGGTGCTAGCGAATTTCTGAGCCACCTGTGCTAATGAAAAAGTATACCATTTTCATATTTGTGCTAATGAATATTTGAGCCACTTATTATAATAAATAAGGGAAACCTGGGCTTAACCTTAATTTCCCTAATCTATCACTTATTTGCTGTTGCTGTCTTTTCGATAGGAATCTCCATTCATGTTTAATACATAGGAGCGGAATGTTATTCTGTCCACTAGGGCTGCTACCATTATTGGATTATCGAAAAGCTCTGTCCATCTTGAGAATTCAAGATTTGTAGTTATTATGATGCTGCCTTTTTCAGATCGGTCAGAGATTACCTTGAAAAGCAGATCTGACTGATGTCTGTTAAAGCTTAGGTACGAAAGCTCATCTAGTATTAGCAGATCAACTTTGGACAGCTGTTTTTCAAGCTTTGCCAGCCTTTTATACTCGCTGGCTTCGACTAGTTCAGTCGCAAGCGATGCTGCGTTATAAAACTTGACTGAATATCCGAGGGTGCAGGCTTTCAAGCCAAGGCTTATTGCAAGATGAGTCTTGCCTGTGCCTGGATTTCCAATCATTACAATATTCTGATGTTTGTCTATGTAATCGCACTCAGACAACTCAAAGATAAAAGGTTCTTTTACATGTTTAAGCCGGCTTGTATCAAATTCATCAAGAGTCTTCAGATACGGATACTTGGCAGCTTTGATTCGCCTTCTGCGATTATTTTCCTGACGTTGGTCGCTCTCAGTTCTTAGAAGTGCAAGGAGGAAATCCTCATAGCTCATGTTAGTGTCCATCTGGCGGATCATATTTTCATAATCACAAAAGGTGGGAAGCTTGAGCTGCTTGCAGTAGAGAGAAATAGACTGTGCCTTCACATTTATTTCACCCATTATCCGTTCACCGCCACTTTGAATTTGGCATCATAAGCCGATAGGTCTACATTATCAACTGAGATATCCGTTGCAACCGATATCACTCCGTTTGACACAGGACCGTCCAAGTAACTTCGTACTAAGTCGATTGTGGGGCTTACCGTAGCAGGTATTTGGTTTTTAATGCCGATTATCCTGTCAGTGCCATAATCAAGACACAATCGAAGAAGTTTGACTGTATCTCTGTTTGCATTCGGGAATTTCATTCCCCATTCAAGCAGGTCTCTCTGAACAGCCTGTCTTACAGGTTTAGCGTTGAATACAGAGCGTGGCTTTCGTTCGAGAAGTGGCATGTAGTGCTCGAGGGTGTAGCTGGTGTGGCCTCCTGGACCATAGATGCGGTCATAGGATGCCACGACTGCGGCTTTGTGATGTATTCTGATTTCGTTGCCATAGGCCTTTATTGTGGCTTCCTGGCCTATCAATGTTGCCGGAACCGAATAATTGTTTTTATCAAACCTTACCGTGGAGTATTCGTTTACTTTTGTAATCGCCGTTTTGCTTGTATCAAAACTGTATTTTGGAAGTGAGTAGAAGTATGATGCTTCTTGACGGAGGCGCATGCCGACAGTTCCCTCGCGTCCTTGTATCAGATGCTGCTTATATTCGTTGCATTTTTCTGATAGTAAACTATTCAGCTCTGATAAGTTTTTTATCCTTGGAACAGGAACCAGGAAGTTTCTTCTTGAAAATCCCACAAGGTTTTCAACCAGGCCCTTTTCGTTTCCGCTTGCAATGTTGCAAAACAACGGTTGAAATGCATAATGGGCGCTAAAGGCCTTATACCTGTTTTGAATCTTTGCGTATTGGCCAAAGCCTTCTTTTACTGCAACTTTAGCATTATCAAATATTGTTTTATGAGGAATGCCACCAAAGAATTCAAATGCCTTTTGTTGACCTTCCAAGAAAGATTCCTCATTCTGGTGCTTGAACGCCATTACGAAAATTGCACAGCTGAAGCATAGCCTTGCACAAAAGAGATTGATTTTGTTTTTAATGCCGTCGAGATATACGGTGGCTTCTCCCCAATCAATCTGAAGAGCTTCTCCCGGATCGAATTCCAACGGGATGAATGACTTGGGAATACTCCCTTTAATCCTTTTTACAGCTGATCTTACCGTTGATTCACCGCCGGCAAACTGCTTTTCGGTTACAAGCCGTTGATATATGCGCCTTGCGGTATGCTCCTGCTTGTTTATATTTTCGGATTTGTCTTCCTCAAGGCATTGAAGAATGAACTTTAATACATCGTCAGTCAGAATGTCTGCCTTACGATTGTATTCTTTGCGTTCCCATGGAACGCTGTCACCGTCACAATATTTTTTGACGGTATTGCGAGATATGCCGAGCGTTTTAGCGATAGCCCTTTGAGACATACCTTGGATTGTACTCATCTCTCTAATCTTTTGGTACATGTCCACGTCAATGATCACACCTTTCATCCTCCCTGCACTAATCTTTGAGATTAGTATACAGGTTTTTTGAAAAGTGGCTCACTTTTTGGTTAGCACAAAGGCGCTAAATGGCTCACTTTTATATTAGCATTCACACATAAATAATAGCCTCATAGATATGTGAATAAATTATATATTTCATCAGATAACTCAAGTTATTAAGGTCGATTTGAAAGGAGTGGGTTTTGATGATGCTTCAACTTTCCGCTGTTCTTTGGGCCACTTTTGGGTTTTACATTGGATCAATAAAGTTGTTTGTAATTGGAGGAATATTATGCATATTACTTGATTTAATAAAGATTGCCATTAAAATTTCAAATGGTTGGCTTTTAATTTTGGCATACACGATTGGATATACATTTTTAGGTTCTTATAATGGAATACTATTCGCAGCAATAATAACAAATACAATTGAGATTTTAATCCATACAGGGAAAAACACAAAGAAAAACTTAATGCCTATGAAGCAGAAATCAAATAGTGAAAATTCGACAATTTTGTGAATTAATTAGTATTGTTATTACTTGAATTAAAAGCTCAGACTATTTATTTTTGTTATAGAGTTGAACATTTTAGAAAATCCCATTAATCAAATGTTCTTTTTAAGCACAAGAGTAAAGGAGTGGAATATTATGCAAATTGACAAAAGAGGCAGGCAATTCAACCGTATAAAGCATGAAGATAAAGTATTATGTTATAGATATTTTAATGGTGAGGGGCTTGTGGAACTTGACAAACCTCTGGAACTTATTGTAGTGGACATTTCTGTAGGTGGGGTAGGGCTTAAGTCCAAGCAAACTTTCAATAATGGTTCTGTACTCATATTTGATTTGGATTTCGGTCTATCAAAATACAAAGTGCAAGCCAAGGTTTTGTGGAGCATACAGCAGGATGATTATAGCAGAATCGGTTTAAAATTTGTAAGCATGCCGAATACTCTAAAAAAAGAACTAAATGACCTCAAAAGTCTAACAGAAGCATTGTAGTTTTGCTTTGTGTGCGCTTAATCAATTTAATAACTAGTAGTATGCCTTTGTATATGGTATATGCTTTTCAAAATGAATGTTATTAATATCAAGATAACCGACTTACACTCGGTGCAGATAAGTTGGTTATCTTGACTTGCCAATTGCTAATTGTTAGATTGTAACAGCTAATTTAAACTACAATACAGGAAGCAAAATCTTTTCAATATGTTTAATCTATATAATAATTAAGAAATAAAAAACACAATTTGTGTTTGTGGATATTTATTCTTTATTAGGTGATTTGCAGGAGACATGTTTGGAACTGTATGAGTGCTTACTATTACATGGCTATTTATTTTCAAATAAGAGTATGTTATCCCATGAATAAGTTCATTTGATAAAACAGTCTCTTAGAACCTAAAATTCGCTGATTAATTTTTTGTCTTTACAAGATCATATTTATTAGAAAAAGCTTGGGAGTGATGCATATGTTCCATTTAAAAAAGCTTCACCCGTTACTCGTTTTTGGTATGTCGCTCATATATTGCATCTTATTCAGTATAATAACTTATAATCTTGGTGGCGCTCAAACACCGTTTACTCATTTGTTCTACATAGCTATAATTTTTGCTGCAATTCATGGAGGTTGGATAACCACACTCTTTACAGTCTTTTTATCTTTCACTCTTACTTCTCACTTTATTATGCCACTGTCCGTAATTGAAAATGTTCCTCAAAGTATATTTATGAGCCTTTTTCGAGGTTTCATGTTTGCCTTTGTTGGCATTGGTGTTAAATCTATGCGATGCTTTATCGTTAAAAAGTACATACAAGCAAGTAAAGATCAAGAACGAATGCTTATCCAAATGCTTAAAATAGCAGAATTGAGAGACCCAGAAGTCACAGGGCTTCATTTAGAAAGAACAGTTGCATATGCGCAAATACTTCTAAAAGATATTAATATTGCTCAAAAAGAGAAAGATCTCATAATGGCTTGTATTCCATTTCATGACATTGGAAAAATAGGAATTTCAGACAAAATCTTACTCAAACCTGACAAGCTTACATCTGAGGAATACAATGAGATGAAACGGCACACGATTATTGGGAAACAAATTCTTGAAAACATTGAAACTTCAATTGAAAATACTCATATTAAAGAAATTGTATCGGTTGCAAAGGAAATTTGTTACTTTCACCATGAAAGAGTTGATGGCTGCGGTTACCCCTTAGGTATTAAAGGCGATGAAATCCCATTTTCTGCGCGGGTAACCGCTTTATGCGATGTATATGACGCATTAGCCACTGCAAGACCGTATAAAGAACCTTTTCCACATGAAGAATGCGTTAGAATTATTAAAGACGGTCGCAATAAACAATTCGATGGCGAGCTTGTAGATTGTTTCCTTAGAGTTGAAAATGAGTTCAGGGAAATTTCGGAAAAATTAGGATTGTTAGAATCATCTGAAATAAATAAATTTTCTTTATTGAATATGGCAAATTATACATATATAGTGCATAGTGAAGACACTAAATCACCACAATTTACCCAATTCATATTAAATCGCGCAAAAAAATTACAACAGCTCATGGGATTTTTTGAAGAAGGGAGATGATCTAAGTGGTGGAAAAAACGGTTTTATTCCTTAAAAAAATGGATGCTATGTTTCAATGGAACATCCTTTATGGTACGAGAAAGTTTTTAAATATGACTCTACAAATAAAATCGCTCTCCATCATAAACTGAAATATGCTGCACATAATAGTCATGAAGCCGATTACAGTATAGAAGCAAGTGATAATTTTATAAAATCGTTGCGTTTCATCAGGCTATATTTACGGCCGCAATTCCTGCGATTATTGTCGTATCTAGCTTGCCACGCAGTGGCATAATAGATTTTGACAAGTTTGCATTTTTTGATCTTATAAACGATATCACTAATGAAGTTCTTTTGAATAGTGTTGATCGAACGATCCATGATCTTGGCGATTACGTAAGAAGATTTGCCCTCTTTTGCCAGAAACTCGATTTTAATTTGATCTGTAAGCGGCAAATGTTTATTCTCTCGCAGAATTTGTGTATACTGTGCATAGTTCACAGTGATTAACCTTTCTGTGTAGAATGTTTTTGTGGTTATTACATCTTACAACAGAATGTACATACTATGGATTTTTTTAGTTCAATTTGATTTTATAATTAACCTTTACTTTTAAGCACAAACTATAAAACTAATTTAAAGTAGTAGTTTGTATACTATAATTAATGTTTACTTTTTTGTTTGATAGCACTTTTTAAAGATATATTTTGTGCGGGAGGAGTGTGTAAAATGTCTGAGTGTTTTACCAAAAAGGATTCGGAATATTATTCTGCTCAAGATATTTACGACAATAGCGGGATGCTACTATTAAGCAAAGGTCACAAAGTAACAGTTGATCTTAAAAAGAAATTGGAGATGCTTGGGAAATGTGATTCGGAAAAGTCAAATGATGATGATAATATACAAAATACCATTTTTGATTCAAATAGTAAGCAAAGCCCTGATTTCACTAAGGTTACCAAGGAATTCAGAGATAGAATGAATATCCGTGACAATCGCATACTAAAGAAATCTAATGAGGTATTAATCAACATTATATTTGAGTCAAAAACTAAGCCTTGGTGGATTCATGTTAATGCTTTGAGTAATTATGTGGACTGGCTATATGAACATTCAATTGATGTCGCCATGATTTCCTTGATGATGGCTGTAGAATTGGGGTACAGCGATGATGAGCTTTTTAATTTAGGAATAGCTACCCTGCTGCATGATGTAGGTAAGCTGTTGATACCGAAGTCCATATTAGAAAAACCTGAAAGTTTGACCGACATGGAAATGTTTATAATCAGACAGCACTGTGAAGTGGGCATGAGTTCTCTTAAGGGCCTTAATCTTCCTAAGGAATATACAGATGTTATTATGCAGCATCATGAGCGGCTCGACGGAAGCGGATATCCAAAAGGACTAATGGGAGATGAAATATGCCGCAACGCAAAAATTGTGATAGTTGCCAATGCTGTTGATGTAATCACATCCTATAGGCCTTATAGGCAACCACAGACAATGGACACCGCGATAAAGCAACTAAGAAATGAAGTAGAAAAATACCCTCAAGAATTAGTTTCGTTATTAGAAATAATCCTGGAGTGATTGTGGCAGTAGTTTCTGATTGCAACATTCAGAATAAAAAAGCTACGTGTGACCGTGCATTTTACAAAAGAAGATATTTTAATTGAATTGATAAAGACGGCGAAGGATGTATCTAACGCCTGGTTGGAGAAAAGACGTGCTCGAGTTGTTAGATAAGTATGGTCAATCGTTGATGAGTTGTTGAAATCGTGAATAAATCCTGTATGTATAAAAAAATTGAGGCATTGACACATAATGTATTAATGGGCCCATGAAAATCGAATAATTGCGTTTATTACCGGTAAATGAGACATGAGCAGAGTGGCTTGGACAAAGTGAAATTAAACGCTAGCTGGCAATAGAGGCTTAAGGAATGGATCGGTTACACTAAACTGTCCAATTAAGTGTTGGCAATCCACATATTTAGATTCTCTAGGCTTCGGATTTTTTTTATCCTGACAAATTCTGTTTTGAATATTTTGGTGGCTTCTAAAACTGCATTGTCACATGTATTTCTTGTAAGATTAGAGCACATAACCGATCAAAAAAAGAAGGCAACAACACTGTAATATTTAAACATGGAATTTGCCACAATTGTTGCCTAAAGGAGCGGTCAAGATAACGCATAAAAAGGTTTAGTTGTTATCAATTTAGTTTTTCGGAAATTTCCTTGAACTCTTTTTCAATTCTCAAAAAATTGTCTACAAGAGCACCATCAAAGTGTAGATTACGGCCTTCCTCAATGATTCTAATACATTCTTCATGCGGGAAGGGTTTTTTATACGGTCTTTCTGTGGACAGTGCATCGTAGACATCGCATAAGGCGGTCACTTTGGCTGAAAAAGGTATTTCATTACCTTTTAGACCTAATGGATAGCCTGTCCCATCTACTTTTTCATGGTGATAGTGACAAATATCTTTTGCCACAGCAACAATCTCTTTTATATGACTGTTTTCAATAGATGTTTCAAGATTTTCCAGAATTTGCTTTCCTATAGTTGCATGGCGTTTTATATTCTCAAATTCTTCAGCGGAAAGTTTTCCGGGTTTAAGAAGAATGCTGTCCGGAATAGCTATTTTTCCAATATCATGATAGGGAATGCAAGCAGCTATTAGCTCCTTTTCTTTTTCAGATACAGCCATATCTCTTAGGAGAACTTTAGCATAAGCCACGGTTCGATCCAAATGTCGCCCCGTGACTTTTGGATCTCTAAGTTCCACCATCTTAAGCATTTGAATAAACATTTGTTCTTGGTCTTTGCTTGCCTGCATGTATGTTGCAACAATGAAAGAACGTGAGGATTTAACCCCAATTCCTACAAAGGCAAAGATAAAGTCTCGGAAAAGACTCATGGACAAATTTTGTGGAATTTGATGATTAACATCTAATGGCATTACGAAATGTGAAGTTAGAAGAGAAGACAAAAAAATAGTGAATATAGTAGTTTTCCAACCGCTATTTGTTGCAGCAAAAATTATAGCTATGTAGAACAAATGAGGTAATGGGGTTTTAGCTCCGCCAGAATTGTATGTCAATACGCTGAATAATAAACAAGAAGCAATAGAAATACCCAAAACAAGTGTGGGGTGGAGCCGTCTTAAGCTAAACACATAATTGCACCTCCGACATGTTTTTGGCAAAAATATGTATATGGAATCTTTTGAAGCAATAACTGGCTATCATTTCACAGGAATTTTAGTTTTGCATCTTAGTCTTTAGAATAGGTTGCCTTTTTCGCTGAAAACCATTTGTTTAAACTTTAAAAGGTGCATTTACTTATTTTTGCAACTAATAAATATTGTATATCCTATTTTTGACTAATTCAATATTGTATGTGATTTTCATATGAAAAATATATTCTTTTTTTGCGAATTATAGATTAAATAAATAAATCTGCATTTAAACTGCTGTAAAGTGAAAAAATTTACATGTTCTAGAGGATTTTTTGAGGTGGAATTGAAATGGTTATTATAAAGTTGTACGATTCATCTGCAAAGCGGGTGGATCTATTCTAAAAATTGACTTATTACGCCCATATTGTTTAAATAGTTTTTGAAAAATTAGATCATTTGCAGGTTTTCAATGTTATACATGATCTGCTAGAACGTCTCTAGAATGGGACTGCATCATGAAAAATTCAGTACAAATAAAATTCACAACTTTAATTAGTTAAATCGATAAATTTGTATATAACTGAGTACAATTATATGTTATAATAAATATATTTTAAATCAAATCAATTTTGATATAAAAATGAATAGTAGGTCTGCAGAACTGTTTTATATGGAGAGGTTGGAAAAAAGATAAAGGCAAAATCATCGAAAGATGGTGACGCAAAGCCACGAGTCTAAGTCTACATGAAAAGATATGATCGTCGGGTTACCTGTGCTTGTGTATTGTTTTTTGGTGTGAATTTTATCAAATATTAAACAAGGGAGGTGACTTAGAAGTCATCTCCTTTTGCTTTTATTTTCACAAAAAATTGTGCTATCAAAATCAGAGAGGGCAACTTGGTTAACCATACATTGTAAATGTTTTTAATGGTAATCCAAAAGGAGGGGCAGCGGTGATAGTCAAAGCGCAGAGCGAAGAAGAAGCTCGTTTGCTTGTAAAGAAAGCATATGAGAATTTAGGCAATGAATTCAAACTGAAAGTCATTGAAGAGCCTTACAGTACTTTGTTTGGATTTATAAAAAGAAAAGGACTATATAAGATAGAAGTAGAGAAAGTGCAAATAGAGACACACGAAAATACTCATTTGCAAAACTGGGAAAAATATCATGGATATGCGGAAATTATAAATGGGAAGGTCAAAGTAACTATACCTGCTGGAATTCGAAAATACCCATCGTTAAAAGCTGATGATCCTAACATAGATGTTTTTGTGAATGGAGAGAAGATTGTCGGAAGCATAATATTGACTGAAACGGATAAAATAGAAATTAAACCAAAGACGATAGATCCGGTCACTAGATTGGAAATCGATATTTCAGATGATGGATTGCAAGCCACTTTGAAAATACATAAAGAAAAGGGTAAGAAATTTCATGTAAAGGATTCCATTGGAGAAAATAATCTGGTGATTCGTTCCGATTTTAAAGAGATAGAGCCTGAAAAAGCAACTATGGACGATTGTATTAGAATTTTAAATGATTCCAGAATAAAGTTGGATATTATAGATATCGAAGCTGTAAGTAAATTAATCGATTCACCGGATGGTGGCGCTACTGTTGTTGCACTAGGCAAGGCTCCTTGTGACGGAGTTAAGGCGGAAATCCAGTATTTTTTTGAAGAATCAGATTATGAAAATGAAAAACCTGTACAAATTGGGGATGTTTTGGCGTTTAAGATGAGACCAGCATTAAACGCGCAAAATGGAATTAGCGTTACGGGCGAATTGATTCATGGCAATGAACCCGAAGAACAATCTTTTTCTGTCGGCCAAGGAGCTGTACTTCTAGAGAATGACACCAAGATTGTTGCCTGTGCAGATGGCACCCCCAGAATAATAGATGGAAAAGTATGCGTTGTGCCACTGCTAGTTATCACCAGTGAGGTTGATAGTAATACAGGCAACATTAAATTTGATGGAGATGTACTTATTAAGGGAAATGTAATGGATAACATGGAAGTTAATGCAAAAGGAAAAATCAAAATACTTGGCTCAGTTTACAATTGCAAGGTGATTTCAGATAGGGATATTACTGTCTGTGGAAAAGTGATAGGCGGGAAATTGGTAGCAGGTATAAATATGGCCAACCATCTAATCAGTATTTCGGTGGTTGAAGATTCCCTAGGAGTAATAAATGACATCATTAAACGGGTTGATATATATATCAAAAAAGATATTGATATGGCAGCGAGAGTAATATATTCTGAGCAGGAGGCCATAAAAAAATACATTAAAAAAATAGAGAAGGTACTGTCTGAAATGGACGAAGATGATAAAAATACATTATTTACGATGCTGTGCAATATTAAGAATTGCTTATTAGAAATTAGTGAACTGAATACAAAAAACATAGATAAGCTGAAAGTCATTTATAAAAAAATAGTACAATACATTGATAACATGCAATCTATATATGAAGCACGAATAGAATTGCAGTATGCTCAAAATTCAAATATATATTCCAGTGGCAACATTACGGTTATAGGAGATGGAAGCTACCAATCAAATCTGATTGCAAAATATAATATCATATACAAAAATCCTAAAAGTAGCGTGAAAGGCGGCATGCTGATTGCAGGAAAAAAAATAAGCGCTGGTAAAATAGGGTCAGAAATAGGAATATCTACATATTGTAGAATCTTGGATAAATACGGGAAAGTAGATGGCCATTACTGTAATGGCACCATTATCAATATTCATGGTAATATACGAATATTTGAATAGAATTGATTAATGCAGGCAAGTACATTTACTTACCAATTCCAATTGTGCAAGCAGGACACAAATTCTATTCCATGCAATGTTCTACAAAACACAAAAGGCATTAATATAGCTACATTCAAACTTTTTAGCGTTAATGAATAATGCCATATTGTATCAGAATCATAGTCATTAGACAAATAGGTACACCAATTTTGATACAATGCAAAGCCCTTGATTTCAAGGGCTTTTGTTGTTTTTGTAATTAAATAAGACTTCAAGTAGGTCTAAATATTGCAAATGCACACCTTTCTGCTAAAAAGTATGCACACCCCTGGTGCATTTTTCGCAAGGGGTGTGCACTTTTTAGCGGAAATATTTACTTTATTTTTGCGATTTTTCAGGGAATATAGATAAGTAGGCTAAAATGAAAAAGAGAAAAGCACCGAGTATTAAAGAAGAGTGATTGAGTCAATATGATTGTTGTTTAGCTGAATTAACTTGCTAATGATGTGGTTTAGAGCGAATATACTACTACCAAAATAATTGGTAGAAAGGGGATCGCTCATATGAAAATACGGAATGTGACCATTATTCCGCCATCAAAACCAGATCAACCGGATCGATACTTAGGAACACCAGGGAAAATTCACGTTGTTGGATATGCCCGTGTAATTAAGGGTATAGGTGCTGGTGTTCAGATAAGAAAAAATATTAGGAGACTCATCGCAGATCGGCAAGACTGGGAGCTGACCTTTGTGACCACTGACCACTGTAAAACTAAGGATCAGAAATCTACCTGGCGTGCATTTCTCAGCATTTGTCATGGCATCGAATGTAGATATATAGATATTCTGATTATCCATTCTGCAAATGATTTGGAAAGCGCCGTAGCCATTGCTAGGGATCTGCTCCCGTTTTGTAAGAGCAATGGGGTCGCAGAGTATGTGGCTCATAACGACAGGCTGCTTACTGAAAGTGAGTTTAAATAAACTTGGTGCCTGGCACAGGTATTTGCAGGCATGGAAATAGTTCGGGGAGGAGAAAAAATGGAACCTTCAAAAACTTTTTATACAAGTGAAAGGAAGAAGTGGAGGGAATGGCTTACTGAAAACTTCGAAAAAGAAAAGGAAATATGGTTCGTGTTTCCAAAGAAAGAGTCAGGAGAGAAAGGTCTTTCTTATAACGACGCAGTGGAAGAGGCACTCTGTTTCGGCTGGATTGACAGCACTGTTAAGAAATTAGATTCATTACACAGAGTCCAACGGTTTTCTCCAAGAAGAAAGGGCAGTGGATACTCCAGAGCAAATATTGAAAGGCTGATTTGGCTTGAGAGACAGGGGATGATTCACCCGAAGGTCCGAGATACCATTCTTGATGTAATCAGAGTACCCTACGAATTTCCTGAGGATATTCTTGAGGTAATCAGGAGTGAAAAAAAGGCTTGGGAGAACTATCAAAAATTTCCGGAAGCCTACAAAAGGATTCGGATTGCCTATATTGATGGAGCGAGGAAGCGTCCTTTGGAGTTCAAAAAACGTCTAGAAAACTTTATCAGAAAAACAAAGGAAAACAAAATTATTGGGTATGGAGGAATCGACAAATACTACAAAAAATAGTTATACGAAAAATGAAAGATAGATATTCTGATTATACATTTTGCAAATGATTTGGAAAGTGCCGCAGCCATTGCTAGGGAGCTGCTCCCGTTTTGTAAGAGCAATGGGGTCACAGAGTATATGGCTCATAACAACAGGCTGCTTACCGAAAGTGAGTTTATGCAAGAATGATTTTCATAGAATAGATAAGTAGGCAAAACAAGCTTAATCAGAGTTACATTAACGCTTTTTCATGCTGTAGTGGGTGCTCTTGCGTTTGACTCCGTCGTTATCAACCTGAATATTACTTCTTCGAAGCTTCTCTGATTGAACTCGTTCAAATATTTCATCAGATATTATTGGAGGGTGATTATGGGTTGCCAGATATTTATTTTTCTCGTCCTTGTTAATCAGGCGTTCATTATTCGGATACCCCTTTGAGTATGTTTTACCTAGCAGAACGTTACCAATATATTTTTCGTTGCCAAGCAGTGTTTCAATGCTTCTTTTACTCCAAGCATCTTTTCCGGTAGGAGATTTTATTCCCAGTCTTTTAAGCTCATGTATGATCGCAATAATGCTGAAACCGTCTAAATACAGGTCAAAGATTCTACGGACAGTTTGAGCATCTTTTTCTAGGATGATAAGATTACCATCCTGATCTTGCTGGTATCCAAAACACTTTCTGCTATATAACTTAGAGGTACCATCTTTAAAACCCTTAGGGAGGCTCCATTTAATATTGCTGCTTCTGGATTCACTTTCTGCTTGGGCAGCGGCCTGAATAAGAGAAACCATGATGTCTTTATTTGTTTCGCTAGTATTTATATTCTCGATTTCAAAATATACATCCACCAATAATGCTCGCAATTTATTCAGTACATCAAGTATTTCGGCTGTATTCCGGCCAAAACGGCTTATTGATTTAGTAATAATCATATCGATTTTGTGATTGCGGCAGTCTTCCAGCATTCTTTGAAACTCAGGACGTCCAGAGGCATTCTTACCTGACTGCACATCTGCATATATGTCTACAAGTTCCCAGTTAATGCGGTTGTTAACCATAGTTTTATAATAAGAGATCTGATTTGAGAGGCTTTTGACTTGATCTTCATGTGGCGTGCTGACTCTGCAGTATACAGCCACCCTGATTTTTTTTTATAGGCATATAGGTTCGAACTTGAGTAACTTTTCGTTCCATGGCTACAGAGGCACCTCCAATTTAGAATCTAGTCTATACATCTTTATTATAGAACCATCGATTGTGTTGTCGCAATCATATTTACATAGTATAGGACCTTTCATTGGACGTTCACAAGAATGCCACAAAGAGAGGGCATAATAGTTAATATAACAAGGAAAACAATATCAAATTAAAATTAAAAGTCCAGCTAAGAAATGTAAACAGTTAAATTTAGAAATGTTTGATAGTTCTTCAGGTTAAAAAAGAGTAATTTTAATAAGCCTTTTGAGCATATCTCAAAAAGTGAAAAATCAGACTATGGAATTACTTATGCAGCTTTATCGCATTTAGCTCTTAAGTAATTCATTTGATGATCTTCTG
>Ga0228536_1000474_pt1 | contig 73887 bp, 66 predicted proteins | sample SJ1Smetagenome_FD_168611 | JGI IMG/M metagenome (GOLD analysis project Ga0228536, IMG submission 168611) | Enriched culture of PCE-dechlorinating microbial communities from Ithaca, New York, USA - SJ1.S | ecosystem: Engineered > Modeled > Simulated communities (microbial... > Unclassified...
CTTATCTAAAAGGAGAAATTAATGGATAAAATCTTGGTGAAGAATTTGCTCGTACGCGGAGTTATCGGGGTAAGCGACCGTGAAAGAGCAAACCCGCAGGATATTGTGATTAACCTGGTCATGTACAGTGATGTGTCGGCATGCGGTGTAAGTGACAATATTCATGATACGGTTAATTACCGGACAGTAGCCAAAGAAGTAATGGCTTATGCAGAGACTATTGGACGCTACACAGTTGAAGCACTGGCAGAAGATATCGCAAAAATCTGTCTGAAGTTTTCCGGTATCAATGGTGTACAGGTTAGGGTGGAAAAGCCGGGGGCAGTACGGTTTTCCGAATCAGTCGGTGTAGAAATTGAGCGCTTCCGAAAATAGTTAAGAATGAATACCGCATACCTGCTATTCGGATCAAACATTAACCCGGGAGAAAACATCCAAACAGCGAAGGAATCGCTTAAAGCAAGAATGCGCATAGTCAATATATCATCAACCTGGGAAACTCATGCCGTTGGAAATAACGGCCCAAATTTTCTGAATTGCATTGTACTGGTTGAAACCGGGTATTCATTGGAAGAGCTTAAACAAAATGTAATCAACCCAATCGAAGCTGAATTGGGCAGGGTTCGTACGCATGACAAGTATGCACCCAGGACAATTGATATCGATTGCATCATTTTTAACGGCGAGCAATTAGATCACGAGATCTGCCGACGCATCTTTATTGCTGTTCCGCTTGCCGAGCTTAACCCCGGTTTTTATTGCAGTTATGAAGATATGACTGTAAAAGAGGCAGCTGAAGCTCTTTGTAAGAGAGAATTTATAAGCAAGTGGGGTTAAAAGAAAAAGGTGCAGATTATCCACCTGCACCTTTTTCTTTATACTCTAATTCACTTACTCATTCATTGGGAAGTAACAGCAGAATACCAGGTCTTTGGCTGCTTTTACTTCGTCCAACCTTCTCAGCGGTGTGGTGTGTGGTGCTTCAAGCAAAAGCTCTGGGGAGTCATGCGCTTCTTGAGCAATCTTAAGCATCACATCGCAGAACTGGTCGAGAGTTTGCTTGTTTTCTGTTTCTGTAGGCTCGATCATCAGCGCTTCATGCACAATCAACGGGAAGTAGTTGGTTGGTGGATGGAAATCATAGTCCATCAAGCGCTTGGCTACGTCCAGGGCACGAACTTCAGGCGCATCCTGCCATTTGCCTTCAGCTACAAATTCATGCATGCAGATGCGGTTGTATGGAACATGATAGGTATCCTTTAATCTTGCCAAGATGTAATTGGCATTAAGGACAGCATTTTCGGACACGCTCCGCAAGCCTTCAGGACCGTGCATGGCAATATAGGTATAAGCTCTGACTGCGACACCAAAGTGACCCCAGAAGGATTTAACCCGTCCTATGCTCTTGGCGGGGGTTTTAAACCCGAACAAGGGTGGCACTTCATCGGTGCCTTCCTCTTTCACTACCACGATCGGGTCAGGCAGAAAATCGACCAGGTGTTTGGCTACTGCCACCGGTCCGGAGCCTGGACCACCGCCACCGTGCGGAGTGGAAAATGTTTTGTGCAGGTTAAAATGCATTACATCAAAACCGAGCATACCCGGCTTGGTGATTCCCAATAGTGCGTTCAGGTTGGCTCCGTCTCCATAAACCAGGCCGCCTGCTTTATGAACAATATTGACGACGTCCACTACATTCTGGTCGAAAAGCCCGAGCGTATTCGGGTTGGTAAGCATCAAACCGGCAGTGGTGTCATCGCATACTGCTTTCAGCGATTCCAGATCGACATTGCCTTTTTCATCTGTTGCGACCGGAACCACGTCGAACCCACTCATTGCTGAGGAGGCCGGGTTGGTACCATGGGCAGAGTCAGGAATGATCATGCGGGTCCGTTTTGTGTCACCCCGTGAGAGGTGATAAGCCCTGATGATCATTACCCCAACAAATTCACCATGAGCTCCAGCAGCAGGCTGTAAGGTTACTTCACTAAATCCACTGATTTCTGCAAGCCAGCGTTGAAGTTCATACATCAGGGCTAAAGCGCCTTGCACGGTTTCAGCTGGCTGTAGCGGATGGATTTGGGAAAATCCTGGAATGCGGGCTGCATCCTCGTTTACTTTCGGGTTGTATTTCATCGTGCAGGAGCCCAGCGGATAGAACCCAGTGTCAATGCAGTAATTCAACCTTGATAACCGCGTGAAATGGCGTACTACATCGAATTCTGAAAGTTCTGGGAGCGGTAATTCTTTGCGGACCATACCTTCCGGCAGTTTTGCGAGCGGAACATCAGGATCCGGGTACTTAACCCCGCTCCTTCCTGAAGAGGACAATTCGTAAATGGTTGGTTCAAGCATGGCTGACCTCCTCGAGGATTTCACAAAGCATATCGATCTCTTCTTTTGTATTCTTTTCTGTTACAGCAATAAGCATATGGTTCTCAAGTTTTTCGTAGTCTTTGCCCAGGTTGTAGCCGCCAAGAATGCTATGGTCCAACAGGTGGTTGTTGATTTCTTCTACATCTTCCGGGCAGCAAACGATAAACTCATTGTAGAAGTCTTTGCCTGAACATATCGAATACCCCTTGATATTGCTGATCTTATCTGCGGCATAATGGGCTTTGTGATAGCACAATTCGGATACTTTCTTAAAACCCTGTTTCCCAAGCAGCGACATATAAACAGCCGTTGCCAGGGCCATTAAACCCTGGTTGGAGCAGATGTTCGAAGTGGCTTTTTCGCGGCGGATATGTTGTTCACGTGCTGTAAGGGTTAAGACATAACCGCGCTTGCCATCCTGATCAACGGTTTCACCGACCAGTCTGCCAGACAGCTTTCTGACAAATTCATCTTTGGTTGCGAAGAATCCCAGGCTAGGTCCGCCGAAAGAAAGTGGAAGCCCCAGGGGCTGCCCGTCACCCACAACAATATCTGCGCCAAACTCAGACGGGGGCTTGAGAAGGCCGAGGGCCATCGGGTTGGCCACAACTGTGAAAATTGCACCCTGGGCGTGCGCCGCAGCAGCCAGCTCTGAGTAATCGAAGATCCTCCCAAAGAAATCTGGATACTGAACAATGACAATAGCAGTATTGTTGTCAATTTGGGGTAGCAGGTATTTCCAATTTGAGAGCGGATCAACAGACGGTTCATCGCCCGTGATTGTAAGCCCGGTCATACCAGACATATAAGTACGGAGTGTTGCACGGTAATGGGGATGGACAGCATTCGAAACCAGGAATTTCGTCCGTTTTCCGCGGAAGTGATGGTATGCCAGTATCCCAGCCTCAGCAGTAGCAGTAGCCCCGTCATAATGGGATGCGTTGCTGACGGGCATTCCGGTCAAATTGCTAATTAGAGTCTGGTATTCAAATATTGCCTGTAGAGTTCCCTGGGAAATCTCAGGCTGATAAGGCGTGTAAGCTGTTAAGAACTCACCCCTGCGGATGATCGCATCGACTGCTGCAGGGCTGTAGTGGTTATACGCGCCTGCGCCGAGAAAACATACCAGCTCCTGGGTCGATTCATTGGCATATGCGAGGTCCTGCAGCCGGGTCATAATTTCCATTTCAGACATAGCCGGAGGAAGATCAAGATTTGGGAACCGGTATGCCTTAGGCACATCCGTGAACAATTCTTCAATTGACTTAACGCCAATTGCACCCAGCATCTGCCGGATTTCTTCTTCAGTGTGGGGAGTGAACATTGCTAGCTCCGGCCAGCGCAATACTTTTCGTACGCAGCAGCATCCATCATTGCATCAATTTCTGATGGATCTGAAACTTTAACCTTTACCATCCAGGCAGCGCCAAAGGGATCGGTGTTGACGGAGCCTGTGTCTTTGGTTACTTCTTCATTTACTGCTGTTACAGTCCCGCTGACAGGTGAGTTTACTTCTGCAGCTGCTTTGACGGATTCAATGGTGGTAATTGCATCGCCCTTGACAACTTCGTCACCTTCTGCTACCGGGAATTCAACATAAACCACATCCGAAAGGTGCTCTTGTGCATAATCGGTGATGCCGATTATGGCTGTGTCGCCTTCCAGCTTCAGCCATTCGTCTGATTCGGTGTATTTCAAATCTGTTGGAATATTCATTTGTTACCTCCACGGGATAAATGAGAGATTGTCATACAATCAAATTATACTATAACCAAAAACCTGCATTATGATTCGCGATCGTTTTTGAACTCAATCAATTCTTGTGCAAGGGATCGGTACTGGCAAGTGGCTCTTGTATGTGGGGCAACCTGAAATATGGTTTTTCCCTCAACAGGACTTTCCCGCACCCGCGTGTCAATCTGAATGATGGTTTGAAACAAACCCAAAGAAAAATTATCCTGTAGTTGCTGGCCCAGGATGCGATGGATACGATTTCGTTGATCGAATAGCGTGATTAACAATCGGTATGTCAACCCTGGGTTAAATTTTGTCCGGACCGTCCGGACAAGATCCATCATGTTCCGCAGGGCAAAAATGGAGTAATACTCTGCCTGGGTTGGGATGATTAAAAAGTCAGCAGCTGTTAATGTATTCAAAGTGACCGATCCCAGGAATGGCGGGCAGTCAAAGATAGCAAAATCAAACAGGGTTGAAACCGGTTTAAGAATGGATGATAAGCGAGTCTCGAAACTGTCCAACCGCGTAAGATCTTTTTCAATTAAGGTAACCTGACGATTCGCTGGGATGATTGAAACCCCGGGTGACCTGGTGGGCTGGATAATTTTCTGGATATCTGTTGATTGCAAGAATGCGTTAAATAAGGTTTGTTTTTGTGATTCGGGCTCAAGCCCGAGCGCGAGGGTGGCATTTGCCTGTGCGTCCGCATCCACCAGCAGAACCTTATACCCCATTTCAGAAAAAGCCGCCGCCAGGGACACTGCAGTAGTTGTTTTTGCCACACCGCCTTTTTCGTTTGCAATGGAGATCTTAAACAATTATGCCCCGGACGCGCGCAATATGAATGCCAGGTTTATTGTACAACACAATTAATTTGCTTACGAGAAGGAATAGAGCGGGTGATGGGATTCGAACCCACGAATGTCAGCTTGGGAAGCTGATGCCTTACCACTTGGCAACACCCGCAATTGTTATGGCATTATATGCGCTCCACTTTTTAGTGTCAAGCACCTCTTGCATGAATTAATGACCGTCAGTACTTTTTCAGTGCCTGCTGCATTGAGTTGACCTGGCAAATAGATAAATGTTTATCGCTTAAGCAGGTATAAAATTCGGTCATCCAGGTTTTGCATAAATCAGATCAAGCTGATAGGGAGTGATCTCTACCAGGATTTCTTTTTCTTTTGTACACAGGGTTTCACCATCTGTATGAGCAGGGATCGTACCATCCAGGGAAGTAACTTTTATGTGAGAACTGCGGGTAAAACTGACTTCCGGATGCGAGCCTTGGGTTCCCCGGGTAAATTTTTCGATTAAACCAAGCAATTCTGTACGCTTTACACTTCCAACCAGGCAGATATCGAGTTTTCCATCATCCGGCTGGCTGTTGGGTGTCATGAAGAAACCACCTCCCAGGCGGTAGCCATTCATGATAGATACCATCAAGCATGGCTGCTCCAGTACCTTGTCATCCAGCTCAATTCTAAGCAGCGGAGCGTTGTAATACAGCATCATAGTCCTTAGCGCTCCAGCAAAGTAAGCTGCGAACCCACGCAAAGGTCGCAGCTTGACAGCTTCAAAGCCGACAACCGCGTCAAACCCTATTCCTACTCCGTTTCCGAAATAACGACCTTCAGGGTACAAGCCTCCTGTAACTTTACCAATATCAACCTTACGATTTTCGCATTTCTGTAGAAGCCGGCTACCAGCCTGCCAATCTGTGGGAATGCCCATGCTGTATGCAAAGTCATTTCCCTGGCCAACACAGATCACGCCCATGGCAGATCCTGTCAAACCTTTTTGCTGTGCCTGGACAAATCCATTGATTACTTCATTGACTGTACCATCTCCGCCAGCTGCAATTACATAATCTACCCCTTGTTCAATAGCTTGCATGGTGATTTTTGTCGCATGCCAGGGGTATTCAGTCTTTTGGATTTCGAAATTAAGATTTTGGTCTGTGAGGGTTTGGGATAGAGCGGAATAAAGGCTTGCGCCTCTGCCTCTGCCAGAAGTTGGATTCAAGATAATTTTGAAAGATGGCATTTTCTTGTCACTTTATATTATGAAGGTAGTTTTTTAAAGCAAGAATAAGGTAATTTTACTGTATCAGGGTGTCTAGGTTATTAAATAACTCTAGTCTACTCGTTGATTGCAGAATCGCTGCCCGGTCATTCCTGTTAAGAGAGAAATGGTTTAGGTATCCAGCTGCATGTTTTCGGAAAAGCAGCAACGCTTTAGAGTCACCATAAAAATCTGACATCAGTTCAAAATGCTCTTTCATAATACTTACCTTTTCAGCGGGTGAAACATCGGATGGATCGACCCTTGAGAATATCCATGGATTGCCAATGGCAGCCCTGCCAATCATCACTGCATCACACCCAGTCATATTGAGCATTGCCTCGATGTCTTCAAGTTGCTTTATGTCGCCATTTCCAATTACTGGAATGCCGACTGCTTTTTTGACTTCATAAATTGCTGACCAATCAGCATTGTGTTGAAAATGTTGGGAGCGGGTGCGGGCGTGAACCGTAATAAGACTGGATCCGGCATCCTCAAGCATTTTTGCGATTTCTACCGGTTGCTTGGAATTTTCATCCCAACCCAGCCTTATTTTGGTAGTGATTGGGATGCCCTGCTCTTTTGTTAATGCCGAAATCAGGGCATGCACATTATTCAGGTCACGCAGCATCCCTGCGCCTGCACCTCTTGCGCTTATGGCTTTTACTGAACAGCCCAGGTTGATATCCAGGATATCTGGTTTACGGTCAAGAAGCATCCTGGAGGCATTTAAAATGGTCTGGTTATCACTTCCATATACCTGAAATACGATTGGCCTTTCTTCGGAAGCGAATGTAAGCCTGTCGGCAAGCCGATGTGGATGGCCGCCGATCACCTCATTGGAGTTTACAAAAGCTGTCCAACTCAAGGTATTCCCAAATCTCCTGGTCAATAACCGGTAAGGCATATCGGAAATCCCTGTCATTGGTGCAAGAATCACGTCACCGTTGATGTGAAAACTCCCGAGATAGAAACCTGTGTTATGCAGATTCATGATGTAACCGATTATAATGGCTCGATTGTGATTTAAGCGTTCATTTGGAGAGTATATGAGTAGAATTGTTCAGACAGATTCGCTTGGGCAAGCACGGACAAAGTTAAGCAAGCTGATACTCATTAGCATTCGCGAATTGATGAAACAGACCGACATAACTGCTGAAAGCAAAGACCTGGCTGCGTTTATTGTCCTGGCTTTAAAAGAAATCTCGTCTGGAATCGATCCATCAGTAGAAGCCTGGGAAAAACGGGGTTACTGGGTCAAAGCCGACCGGTTCAGGATGGAATGGGAATGGAGTGGACGTTTCGCCAGGCAACTGGAAAAGGCTTTAATGGACGAAGAATGGGCATCTGTTCCACTTCTGGTTATCCAGATCGCCCAAAAACTTGAAAATGTAAAGCCGCCTACCCGGAATGCAAACGGAAAATTTTGGGTTGGGTCATTTTCAAGGCTGAATTCATCTATGCTGTAAATACTTTTTCAAGCACAATTTTTGCCAGGTTTTCGCTCTGGTTTATTACCGGGTTTTGATTTTTGCTGGATAATAAATCCGGAACTAATTCTGTCCAAAATCCTGCTATAAATTCCGGATAGGATAAATATTTGACAGCGGTATGCTTGAGCAGATACTCCTCTAAATATCGTGATTCAGGAAAATCGGGGCGGCGGATACACAGAAATGGGCAGCCTGCAGTTACCACTTCAGCTACCGTGCTGTACCCGGGCTTGCCGATCACAAGGTCGCTGGCTGCCAGCAAATCTTGTGAACGGATACCGCTCTGACGGGGCAGGATGGTAATGTTTTCCTCGAAAGCTGCTCGTTTATCATTCGAGTAAGCCACAATATGGAAAGATCCATCCAGTTTTTCTAATTGTATCGAGCCAAAGTTCTCAACGCCTCCCAAGGTGATGAGTATCATTGGTTTTTCTGGCGGGATGCGTAGAAATTTGCGCATAGCAATTTTATCCTGGGTTAAATTACGCGCAATTGGGCCAATAGACGCATCCACAACATGTGCCGTCGGACATTCCGGCTGCAACTGGATGTGGCAGTCTGGTTGAAACAAATCCTGCAATACCATTGAGATTGGCAGGTACTCAGGATGGATAAGACTGAGCTGGCTGTAAATCCAATCCCAGGTGAAATTTTCAAGAAGAATTGTGGGAATTGCTGCTTGCCTGGCTGCTTGAATGCCAAGCGGGCTGATATCGCAAAGGCAAAAGGATGCATGGATTTGTTTCAGCATGGCCGAAGTTTGCAGGATTCTCTCAGGAGGAAACGGGTAGAAAGAATTGAGTTTTTCGATGGAGCGCGGGTGATCAATTTCTATCGGGCTGGTTTGGACCAGTCCTACATCGCACTCAAGCAGATGATATTCAAAAGGGCTTATCAGGGATTCAACAAAGAACCATTCTGGTGTTGTGGTAAATATGTGGAACGATACGGTTGGAATCATTGTGCTAATACTATCGATTAGTGCGCACATCCTGGCTGCATGTCCAAACCCATGGGGGCTAATAAAGCAAGCTATTTGCAAAAGTTTAGTCATCATCATTGCTTGACAGGTTCAGGTGTACAGGATCATTTAAAGCCTTAATTAGATCGGTTGGGGTGAGGATAAATGCCTTTCCTGGAGTACCTGAGCCGATTGAAACCACTTTATTTTGCAGGACTGAAGAGTCGACATAGATTGGAACATTAGTTGGAATACATAACGGCGAAATAGTTCCCGGTCTGCAACCTGTTATGGTAAAGACTTCATCCACCGATGCAGTGGTAAGACGTGGACTATCTACAGCCAGCCTGAGTTTCTTCCATGAAACCTGCCTGTCTCCAGCGATCAATATTGCCAGGAAGTTGTCTCTCTTTACCCGGAAAATGATAGTTTTTATCACCTGGGATGGCTGCTGATTTCTCTCGCGGGCAGCTTCAAGTAATGATGCCGGATTGGATTGATGAACGAAAACCTGGAAAGGGATACCTGAGCGTTCCAGGATTTCCTCTGGCGTTAAGTTGATCATAACTGAATTGTATTACGGATGGCTTGTTACCGGGAAACCCTGGTTTTTCCAGCTAAGAATGCCGCCCTCCAAAATGTTGACATGAGAAAAACCGTTATCAAGGAGGTCTTCTCCTACCTTGGTTAAAATTTCTCCATCAACATCGCTGCTGTAAATGACTATCCAGCTGTCTGAATTAAGGACAGCTAAACCACTCTTTATATTATCTGCAGGGATATGCACAGCGCCTGGAATATGCCCTTCTTGATAATGAGACAGTGAACCGACATCAAGAAATATTGCCATCTCTTTTTCAAGTAAAAGTGCTGCTTCGGGTGCGGAGATGCTGCTTAAATCACTGTCGGCTAATGCAGAAGGATTATGGCTTGATGCGTTTTCCGAGTTCTGTAAATAACGAATCAAAGGGACACTGGCAATAAGCAGGACCCCTGTCATTATCAAAAAAATAGGAGCTTTTGATGTGGATGTCTTGGTTTGATTCATTGAATTCTACAAGTGGTTATACTACACCCGCTTGATCTTCGAGGGCTGGCTGTTTTGCTGGTTTATCAATAAGAAAAAGGATGAAACCCATTAAACGTATCGTACCACTGATAATTAAGGCGAAAGTTAATCCTATCTGATTGGAAATTAAAGAACCCAGCATTGGACCAATTAACGCAGCCAGATATTCCATGCTCTGAGATATGGAATTAAATGTCGCAGCATATTGGGGCGGAATTGTTTTCATCAGCTCATCAAAAAAGACCAGGTTAAGACCGGCAGCGAAAATACCCAGAAAAGCATAAAAAATCGCTATCAGCCATTCCAAATGGGTGGTAGAAAGCAGAAATGGAAATAAACCGACACAGAAAGTGCCAATCAACAGGACAAACCTCGAACCTCGTTTACGGGTTTGTTTGATCCATAACGTATAACCAAGGATAAGGATGGCAGTCTGTACGGTTGTAAAAATCGCTATCCAGGCATCAGAGGCTTTTACTTCCCTAACAAGATATAAGGGCAGGACTGGCATGATAAAGTATTGCCCAAGGGAAAAGACAAAACGCCTTAAAACAAAGCTGGTAAACCTTGTTTGACCCCGCAGTAACGTTTTATATTCAGCCAGCTGATCTTTGATGGACAATCCCTTTTTTGGTTGATTTACCTGGTCTGGAATTTCAATATGGCTGGAAAATCGGTAACTCAAAAATGCCCCGATGGACAGGAAAAAGAATGCAAGCTGGTAATTCAATGGAAAAGCCACATTATCAAGGAGTATGCCTACAAGAAAAGAAAACAGGGCAGTCGATACACCCATGATCGACCAGCGCCGCGACATTAGTTCATAACGGCCAGTAGTACCTGCTACTGCACCCATAACAACATTGAAGGATATTGCGACTACAGTTTGCGGAATTGTGGCAAGGGCCCAAATGACGAGAATTGCATAGATGGATGTGTGGTCTTTAAAAAGTAAAGTTGCAATACTTGTCAAAGCATAACTCAGCAGCACTGCCAACCTGGCGGCGCTGAACCATGGGACAACATTCTTTTTCCCTTGCAGGAATCTTCCCAGGGGAATAGCAGTTAATAGCCCTGTAATTCCAGGCATAGATGAAAGCAGTCCAATGTGGAAAGCATCGGCCCCTAGCCTGGTAAGGAAAACGGGTAAAAACGGGCTGGCAGTGTTTCCAAGGGCAACACCGATAGCATCAATTTGTACGTTGAGAAAATTCCGCGGGTCCAGGTCTTTAGTTTGTGGTTTAGTGAACCAGCGTGTCAATTTGTTAAAGATTTGCATAACGGATCAAGGATGGTAATATCTTTCAGCAAATGTTCTTTGATGTTCTACTTCTTAGGTTTTGCGAGTATATGTTATTATAATCGGTGTAAAGGACACAAGCGCTCATTCCGGAGGAAAAATGGACAAAGAAACGCTTAGCAGGTATCAGGCAGCCCACAAGATATTGACAGAATTCAAGTATCAATTGAGACCTGTGATGCGGGGGTATGCCGGAAGGACTTTGTATGTGAATGTAGGCACCTGCAAAATCGAAGAAAAAACCGTGACCGAAAAAATGGTGGATACATTTACCGGCGGGCGCGGATTTTGCTTATGGCTGTTATGGAATGGTGTGAAAGATACGACAAAATGGAATGATCCTGAGAATGAATTATTGATCGCAGGAGGTCCTATCGGCGGGATTTCGTCTTACCCTGGTTCTGGAAAATCAACCGTTGTCACAATTTCACCATTAACCAATGTTGTCATAGACAGCAACAGCGGCGGTTATTTTGGGCCATATTTAAAATTCTCAGGGTGGGATGCATTGGAGGTACAGGGAAAAGCCAGAGAAGATGTTGTGGTAGTGATTGATGGCGACACCGGTGTGGTTAGGATTGAGACTGCCCCGTTAGAATCGCCTGACACGCACATCATTAACAGGATACTTACAGAAATGTATGCAGGTGAAGAAGGGAACCTGCGCAACGTTTCTGTCATTTCAGCCGGTACAGCAGCAGAATATGTACCGATGTGCGGTTTGAACATCAGTTATTATGATCCAAGGCGAGATGAAGTACGGATAAAACAAGCAGCCCGCGGAGGCGCAGGCAGGGTATTGCGCGATAAGAAAATTAAAGCGATTGTTGTCAAGTACAGCAGCATGCACCCAAATTCAAACAATGTAGCAGATCTTGAGTTGATCCAAAAAGCTGGCTTGCGCATTAATAAAGAGATTATGACCTTTGATGCATCACAAAATGACATGCGCCACACGGGTACTCCTTACCTGGTGGAAATCATGAACAAATTTGACCTCCTTCCAGTCCAGAATTTCCGCTTTGGCGCCGACCCGGATGCAATAAAGATTGCCGGAGAGACCTGGAAACAGCAATTTGATAAGCGCGGTCCTGACGGCTGCTGGTATGGCTGCACAATGAGCTGTGCTCATGGAGTACCGCATTTTCACCTGAAGACAGGGCCTTATAAAGACCAGGCAGTTTTTATTGATGGTCCGGAATACGAAACCCTTGGCGCCCTGGGTTCAAATATTGCTGTATTTGACCCCGATGCAATATTGGAAATGAATTTCTACGCAGATACGTACGGGATTGATACCATCTCCTTAGGGAATTCTTTCGCTTTTGTTATGGAATGTTACGAAACGGGTGTGCTGGATAAGAACAAAACAGGAGGTTTGGAGTTTACCTGGGGAAATTCCGCTGCATGCCTGGAAGCAATCCACCAGATGGCGGAAGGAAAAGGGTTTGGTGTGACAATCGGTCAGGGAATTCGGGCTATGAAGACAATTTTTGCCGAAAAGTTCGGAGCTGACAAAGCATTCTTGCATGACATTGGCATGGAAGTAAAAGGGCTGGAGATTTCCGAGTATATGACGAAGGAAAGTCTTACCCAGCAAGGCGGTTATGCTTTGGCTTCGAAGGGCGCCCAGCACGATGAAGCCTGGCTGATATTTATGGAACTGGTGCATAAACAATTGCCGACATTTGAGAAAAAGGCTGAAGCCTTGCATTATTTCCCGATGTTCAGGACATGGTTCAGCTTGCATGGTTTATGCAAACTGCCATGGAATGACATTACACCTGAAAGCAATAAAACTGCCAGCGAGCCTGCCAAGGTGCCGGAGCATCTTGAGAATTACACCTGGCTATATGAGGGGGTTACCGGTAAGAAAGCCTCGCCGGCAGATTTGGTTTTGCAGTCGGAAAAAGTGTATAACTTCCAGCGCTTATTTAACCTACGCCTTGGCAGCGGTAAACGAGCGGATGATTATCCTCCATACCGGGCAGTTGGTCCTGTAACCGTAAAAGAATATGAATCCCGGCAGGAGCGTTATGATACTGAACTGAAGGATTCTGTTGGCGTGGATCCCGCTGGTTTATCATCAGACGAAAAAGTGCGTATTCTAAGGGAATACAGGGAATCAAGATATGAGCAGCTTGTTGATGCTGTATACAAGCGGCGGGGTTGGACGGAAAATGGCGTTCCAACAGTTGAAACTGCCAGGCGACTGGGTATTGATTTCCCGGATGTATTGGATTTGATCCAGAAGAATGCCTGAAAAAGGGCTTATGTTTACAGTATAATCGGTAGAAATCGCCTGAAAAAAGATCAGGGAAAGTTAGCGCAAGGCTTCCGTTTATTTTTGAACGGGAGTGACGAGGAGGAGGGTTCTCTGCCTCAAGGCAGGGCTAACCGGTAATCCGGGAAAATCGAAAGATCAGCGGATGCCCTCTGGGTGGCTAGCCATCCATACTTTCCCAAACAATAAAAAATTTATGTATGGAGATTCAAACAAATCTCCTAAACTTGCGTTACGCTTATGGGTCACATGAGCGTAAGGAGGAATCTATGTGTGGAATAGTTGGCTACATCGGTGAAAAAGATGCCACACCGATAATATTAAATGGTTTGAAAAAGCTTGAATACAGGGGATACGATTCAGCTGGACTTGCTGTAATAGAAAACGGGTCAATTGCCCTTCGGCGCGATGCGGGCAAGCTGGAAAAACTGATAACGTTAGTAAATCAAAAACCCGTTTCAGGAAACCTGGGCATTGGGCATACCCGCTGGGCAACGCACGGGGTACCCAGCGCGAATAATGCCCATCCTCACATTAGTAGCAACGGTAAAGTTGTCCTTGTTCATAATGGAATTGTTGAAAATTTTCTCGAGCTAAAACAGGAGTTGATGGCCGAGAATGTCCAGTTCCAATCCGATACAGATTCAGAAACAATCGTTCTCCTGGTAGAGCGGTTTCTTTCCTCAGGGAAAGGGCTGATAGATGCTGCGCGAAGCACATTTGCATTATTAAGAGGCGCACATGGGATTGTTCTTATCTCTTCTGATGAACCGGATAAAATCGTTGCTGCCAGAATTGGTAATGCCGGCGGAGTTGTGATTGGGTTGGGTGAAGATGAAGCATTTGTTGCCAGTGATATACCTGCTATTTTGGAACATACCCGCAGGATGATTTTTCTTGAATCGCATCAATACGCTGTCGTAACCCGAAAATGGGTAAAAGTGTATGACTTCAACGGAAACGAAGTTGAGTACCAGGTTCATACCGTAGCCTGGGACCCAGTGGCAGCAGAAAAAGGCGAATACCGCCATTTCATGCAGAAAGAAATCCATGAACAGGTACGGTCATTAACAGAAACGATGGCAGGCAGGATCAACCTGGTTACTGGTCAGGTGGACATTCCTCAGCTGAATTTGACTAAAGACCTGGCGAATTCTATTAAAAAGATTTTCATTACTGCATGTGGAACGGCTGCCCATGCCGGTATGGTAGGAAAACTGCTGATAGAAAAGCTGGCACAAATCCCAGTGGAGACAGAAATAGCGTCTGAATTCAGGTACAGGGATCCAATCATTGAGAGAGGTTCAGTTGTTATATCCATCAGCCAATCCGGTGAAACTGCTGATACTCTGGCAGCTATGGAAGTTGCCCGAAGGAAAGGGGCAACATTGTGGTCCGTCGTCAACGCAATTGGCAGCCAGGCGATGCGGCTTGCAGACGGGTATATCTCCATGCAAGTAGGCCCGGAAATTGGTGTTGCTTCGACGAAAGCCTTTACCGCGCCTTTGTTAGACCTGTACATGCTTGCACTCCAGCTGGCGCAACACAGGGGCACCTTATCTCATGCAGATCTCAATCAGCATATCAATGATTTACGGTTGGTACCCGATCTTGTCAGCAGGTGCCTTTCGCGGGAAAATGAGATTGAGAAAATTGCCTTAAAGTATCGCGATGTTCGGGATATGCTTTACCTGGGCAGGGGGATTAATATGCCGATTGCTTATGAAGGTGCACTAAAAATGAAAGAGATTTCGTATATCCATGCTGAAGCATACCCGGCAGGCGAAATGAAGCACGGTCCAATTGCATTAATTGATAAAGAAATGCCCGTGGTTGCCATTGCACCACGCGATCCATGGTATGAAAAAATGGTAAGTCAAATAGAGCAGGCAAAATCGCGGGGTGGGAGTGTTTTAATGGTAGCCACAGAAGGGGATGAGCGGGCAGCAGAGCTGGCAGATGACGTCATCTGGATACCCGAAGTGCCCTGGATGCTCAGCCCAGTCATTACCGTGATACCCCTGCAAATGCTTGCATATCACATCGCTTCACTGCGCGGGTTGGATGTGGATCAACCCCGCAACCTGGCAAAAAGCGTTACGGTAGAATAGCAAAGCTATCGGATCAGGCGCAGTTAAATCGGCTGATAACTGAAAACCGCAAAACCGCCTTCAACTGGAACTCCCTGATCGGAGTAGAGCTGATAATAGTTGGATTGGTAACTCATATCTTCTGATCCAAAAGCAAAAAGGTTAAATTCCACCTTTTCACCTGGAGCAACGGCTTTATCGAGAACCGCTTCAGTTTGGACGGTGACATATTCCCCATCATAACCCGTTAAGACCAGTTTCGTTCCTGCATTCCAGGTTACAGTGCCGGCATTAAGAAATCCTATCGCAACGCCAAACTTTTCATTTGGAACAAACTGGGTTTTATTTTCCGGGTAGGTAACGACATATAGTAACTGAGCTTTTAATAGCGGTGCGGGTGTAAAGGTGCTGGTCGGAACCTGGGTGGCTGTTGTGCTCGGAGATGGCGTTGTCGTAGGCTGTTCAGTATTGGTAGGCAAAGGGGTATTGGTGGCGGTAGGGTAAAGATAGGCCTGTGTAGTCATCTCAGCAAAAACGGTTGAGAATGCATTTTGAGTGAGGGCTGCCTGCTTTTCAGGGCTTAATGGAAAAATGTTACAGCTGGATAAAAGAACACTCATGAGCAGGGCAATAACGAAAAACAAAGGTTTATTTCTCATATCATTTTCCATGAACAGGATAAGAATAGTCAAAAAATATCACGTGACACTGGAATATACCATGAGTGATGATAAAATTGGAGAGTCATGAGCATAAATGATACACAAATGATGTTTCCTGCTGAATTTATATTGCAATTAGCTGATTTGAGAGGAAGCAGGTGGTCCGAGTTTGTTTCTGAAATAGAGCAATCCGGCCATAATTCCATTGAAAAGATTGCGTTTGTGTACATGATTGTGCGCCTGTCAGGCTGTTCAACCTGCACGATGGATGCATTTCGGGCTATGAAGGGTTGTATCTTATGCGCCAGGCACACAATTAAACGCTATAAGGGTTCCGATGAAGAATTGATAGAGTTATTTGAGCATGCGAAATCAGATGTTTTGAATTTTATTGGTAAAGAGACGTGAATCAATTACTTAGGAGAAAAAATGGCTTCAAATGACGATGTGATGGAAGTATTGCAATCTGTGATGGATCCGGAATTAGGACGGGACATAGTCTCGTTAAATATGGTACGCGGAATACATATCGATTCAGGCGAGGTGACAGTTGATGTCATGCTGACAACTCCAGCCTGCCCGCTCAGAAACCAGATACAATCGGACATTGAGTATGCCTTACTAACCAATCAGCAATTTAATAAAGTAAAGGTAAATTTCCTTGATAAGAACGCAGTGCAGAACCAGGTGCCAGGAAAGGTTCCCCTTTCTGTGAAGAACCTGATCGCAATTGGTTCTGGAAAAGGCGGGGTAGGTAAGTCAACTGTTGCGGTTAATCTCGCTGTAACTCTTGCCCAAAAGGGATTTTCTGTCGGACTAATGGATGCTGACATTTATGGTCCTAATGTGCCAACTATGCTTGGAATTATGCGTCCCCCAGAAACTAAAAATGGAAGAATAATACCTGCCGAGGCATATGGGGTAAAGGTAATTTCTGTTGGCATGTTTATCGAACCAGGCCGTCCGCTGGTGTGGCGTGGACCAATGCTGCATTCAGCGGTGCACCAGTTGCTGGCTGACGTCGAGTGGGGGGTTCTGGATTATCTCCTTGTGGATCTTCCTCCGGGAACTGGTGATGTACAGATCAGCCTGGTTCAGATTGCATCAGTGGATGGCGCTGTGATCGTGACTCTTCCGCAAAAAGTATCCGTTGATGACGCCAACCGGGGAATTGCGATGTTCCGCAGTTTAGGTGTGCCTGTTACAGGAATTGTAGAGAATATGGGATTGATGGTACTGCCTGATGGCAGCAAATATGATTTGTTTGGCGAAGGCGGTGGCAAAGCGCTGGCTGATATGACGGGTGTACCATACCTGGGCTCGATCCCGGTTGATCGCGACATCCGAACGGGGGGCGATTTAGGCCTGCCAGTTACAATCACCAATCCGGGCTCTCCAGCTGCGATTGCCTTCCAGGATATTGCCATGCGGTTGCATGCACAGCTGCATGTAGAGCAGAATTGACACAGGAAATTATCATGCTAGCAGGTATTCGTTTTGCAAAGGTCGGGAAGATCTATAACTTTGATGCAAGTGGTATGCAGCCTTTGAATAACGGTGATGGCGTTATTGTGGAAACAGCACGCGGTCTGCAGTTGGGCTGGGTAGCAGTTACGGGTGAGCAGGTAAAGGTAATAGAAAACGAAGAAGTAAAAAAGATCGTACGAAAAGCAACCCCTCAGGACCTTGTTCAGCGGCAAATGTGGGAAGTGAAAGAAAAAGCTATTACAGATCAATGCCGAAATAAAGTAAAAGAGCTTGGCCTGTCAGGCGTAAAAATTGTAGGAACAGAGTTCAGTTTTGACGGCAGCCGGTTGATCATTCTATATAATTCGGAGACTGAAGACAAAGTTGACCTCAAACAGGTTCGGCAGGATGTTCAGAAGATCTACAGTGATGTACAAATTGAGCTGCGCCAGGTTGGTCCGCGTGATATGGCGAAATGCCTGGGTGGAATGGGCGCATGCGGATTAGAGAACCGATGCTGTTCACAGTTTTTAACAGATTTCTCGTCGATTTCCATCCGCATGGCTAAAGAACAAGGTATTTCGCTGACCCCCGGTGAGATTACCGGTATGTGTGGTAGATTACGCTGTTGCTTATTCTATGAGTACGACCAGTATATCGCTGCCAAGATGGAATTACCAAAACGTAAACAACTTGTGTCCACTCCTGACGGGATTGGAAAAGTGATTGACCTGGCGCCTTTACGGCAGGGAGTAGTGGTAGAGCTAAGAGAAAAAGGAATTAAAGAGTATCATAAGGATGAAATATCCTTGTATGAGGAACGGTAGAAAAAAACAAAATCAGCCGAATCATCAGCTGATTTTGTTTTTAATAGCATCCAAAGATGATATTTGTTCAGGCAAATTATGATATTCATTGATAGAAAGACCTTACAGCATAGAGTATACTAAATCATATGATTTATCATATGATTGGTTTTTGACGGCAAATGAAAAACAAAGCGAAATTCGTCCCTGTCAACTTTCCCCAGTATGATTTCCTGCGTTACTTGGCTGTCTCATGCGATGACAATGAGAAACTTCCTGCATTAAACGAGCTGGCTCCGCAGCTGGGTTTAAGTACTTCAAGCCTTCGGGAACAAATGGAAGTTGCCCGTGCATTGGGAATAGTTGAGGTAAGGCCGAGGACTGGTATTAAGCGTTTGCCATACTCATTCCGGTTTGCTGTTCAGCAAAGCTTGAATTACGCGTTGATGATCGACCGGGATTATTTTATGGGATTTTCTGACCTGCGCATTCATCTGGAAGTGGCGTATTGGAGCGAAGCAGTCTCATTGTTACGAACAGATGATAAGTTAAGGTTAAAGGAACTGGTTCGCCTGGCTCGGGAAAAATTGAACAGGAATCCAGTACAGATACCGCATGCGGAACACCGGGAATTCCATACTACATTTTACAAGTATGTGAACAATCCATTTGTACACGGCGTACTGGAGGCATACTGGGACCTTTATGAAGCTGCAGGATTGGATGTTTATAACAATGCAAGCTATTTGAACCTGGTTTGGGATTACCATGCTGAAATGGTAGAGAGTATTGTCAAAGGAGAATACCAGGCTGGATTGAATGCTCTAAAAGAGCACTTTAACCTGATTTCATACCGGAATAAGCCGGCGAATGCACAAAAGTTTGAGTAAGGTACAGGAGTTATTTACTTTCCATGACCGAAAAAATTATCAATGATTTCTGTATTACATTCAGTACAATTAACGGTTCCGGGAGCGCAACAGCAAATACAACCTTATTGCGTGCATTATTTAAAATGGGGATTCCAGTTACAGGTAAAAACATATTTCCCTCGAACATACAGGGGCTTCCAACCTGGTATTCGATCCGGCTGAGTAAGAAAGGGTATCGGGCAAGGCTAGAAAAAGACGATATTGTTATCGCCATGAATCCAGAAACCCTGGCACAAGAATATGATTTTGTGCTGCCCGGGGGAGTGATCCTGTACCCGGATAATATCAACTTGCCAAAGGTGCGGGAGGATATTATCTGTTATCCTATGCCAGTTAAAGCATTGCTGCAGGAAGTTGATGCCCCTCCAAAACTGCGCGATTATATTGCCAACATGGTTTATGTCGGCGTCCTGGCCCAGATGATTGGTATTGACCTGGAAAAAATAAAATTTGCGCTTGATTTTCATTTTAAAGGAAAAGCTGCAGCGGCAAATTCCAATTATGAAATCGTAGTAAAAGCAGCCAGATGGGCAGCAGAAAATATTATTAAGCGGGACCCTTATTATGTTGAAGAGATGGATGGTACGAAAGATTACATCATGGCAGAAGGGAATGTAGCCGGAGCCCTGGGTTCGATTTACGGCGGCGTCCAGTTTGCTGCATGGTATCCCATCACCCCGGCTTCCAGCCTTGCTGAGGCATTGAATGAGTATTTACCAGCCTTCAGGAAGGACCCGCTTACTGGAAAAGATACATTTGCCGTTGTGCAGGCTGAAGATGAACTTGCGGCGATAGGAATGGCTGTTGGGGCTGGTTGGGCGGGGCTACGATCACTTACATCTACTTCTGGGCCCGGCTTAAGCCTGATGGCGGAATATATCGGCCTTGCATACTATTCTGAAACACCGGTTGTAATATGGGATGTGCAAAGGGTAGGGCCTAGCACAGGCTTGCCCACCAGGACTGCCCAGTCGGACCTGAGTTTTGCATACACCATCAGCCATGGCGATACCCAGCACATTCTACTATTACCAGGCACTGTAGATGAATGCTTTGAATTTGGATGGAAAGCATTTGATTATGCTGAGCGGTTTCAAACACCCGTTTTGGTACTGATCGACCTGGACCTGGGAATGAACAACTGGATGTGCAGGCCATTCCGTTATCCAGATAAACCTATGGACCGCGGTAAAGTTCTTTGGGAAAACGACCTGGATGATTTTGAGAAGACGCATGAAGGAAAATGGGGGCGGTACTGGGATGTGGATGGAGATGGAATTCCGTACCGCACCTTGCCTGGAAATGTCCATCCTGATGCAGCATACTTTGCCCGGGGAACAGGTCATAACGATTTTGCAAGATACAGCGAAGAACCGGATGTTTGGGAATCATCAATGACCCGCTTAAAGACGAAGATAGAAAATTCTGCAAAAGCATTACCGGAACCAATCCTTACTGGCAGCGGGAAGGCGGAAACAGGTTTACTTAGCTTTGGCTCATGTGATCCTGCCGTAGAAGAGGCTCAGGATTTGTTCCAGCAGAATGGCAGGCTGACTGACTACTTAAGGATAAGGGCATTGCCGCTGCATACCAAAATCAAGAAATTTATCGAAAACCATACCAAGGTATACGTGATAGAGAATAATCGCGATTCGCAATTGTGGCAGATCCTTGTGGCAGCTTATCCCGAACATGCAACGAGGCTGATCAAGGTCGCTCATTGCGACGGGCTGTCGCTGACTGCCAAATGGATATCTTCAACCATAGCTGAATTGGAGAAGTAACCATGACTGAATCAACGGAAATCAATTCAGTGCAACAACAGATCAACGCAATTGGGTTAACAAGGGCAGATTATAAAGGCGCACCATCCACTCTCTGCAAAGGATGCGGCCATAATGCTGTTGCCAATCAAATCATTGGCGCATGTTACGAGTTAAACATCCATCCTGCAGAGATCATGAAATTCAGCGGGATTGGTTGTTCAAGTAAAAGTCCAACCTACTTCTTAAACAAAGCATTTGGATTTAATGGTTTGCATGGAAGGATGCCATCGCTCGCCCTGGGGGCTTCATTTGGTAACACCCGCTTGAAAGTGATTGGTGTAAGCGGTGACGGCGACACCGCCAGTATTGGAATGGGGCAATTTAAGCACCTGGTAAGGCGAAACCTTCCAATGGTGTACATCGTTGAAAATAACGGTGTGTACGGGCTGACCAAAGGACAATTCTCTGCTACAACGGACAAAGGATTGAGCTTGAAGAAGCAGGGTACAAATCCATACCAGCCAATTGATATTTGCCTTGAGGCATTAACTGCTGACGCAAGTTTTGTTGCAAGGTCATTTGCTGGAGACCCGCGTCAGCTAGTAACACTTTTAAAAGCTGCCATTAAACATAACGGGATCGCCGTAATTGATGTGATTAGCCCCTGTGTCACTTTCCACAATCAGGACAACAGCCATCACTCATTCGCCTGGGCGCGAGCTAACAAGATCACCTTGCAAGAGATTGAATTCATCCCGCCTCAAGACGAAATTACAATCGATAGTTTCGACGAAGGTACAGTGAGAGAAGTGCAGCTATTTGATGGTTCAATTATCAAGCTGAAGAAACTTGATAATGGACATGATCCGACTGATAAGCTGAGCGCGTACAAATTGCTTGCCGAGGCTAATCGAGAAAATCAGTTGATCACGGGCTTGATTTATATCAATCCCAAACAGCCAACTTTACTGGACGTTTACAATCTGCCAGATGACTTACCCTTAAACAGGCTACCAGAAGAAAGGCTCCGGCCGAGCAGAGAAAGTATCGAGCAGTTGAACCGTTTAATGTTCTAGGGTACAAATTGCTTTGAATTAAATGTGCTTTTCGTAAGCGCGGTGGCATTTATGCCATGAGACTCCCATGTTTTCGGAGTCGCTTTTGCTCCTGAAATTTCTTTCATCTACCTGCACAAATTCGGCCTGTCTGATGTTCTTGTGCTCAAGGATAGTATTTGCGAGTTCTGCGTATAGCAGTATGTTTGCTCCCATACCCTGATATTTTGGCAGTAATCCTACACCGTTCAGGTCTATGATGTCTGGCCGTTGTTTTTCCCGCAGGAGATCAATCCATCCAAACGGGTAAACTTTCCCCTTGCAACGTTGAATAGCTTTATTAATATTCGGGAATGCCAGTAAGAATCCTGCTATCTCATCCTGGTGCATGATCACCTTTATAAGATCAGGATTGGCTATCTGGATTAGTCCCCGAGCTAACATATCAAATTCTTCTTTTGTAGAGGGGTAATATGAGGGGTTGTTTTTAAAAGCTTCTTCGTGCAAGATGTTAACCTGCGGGATTAAGTCCAGCATTTCCTGTCTGTTATTAAATGTCTTAACCCAGAAGTTCCCTTTGCTCTTGATCTTTTCTGCCATCTCTATAACTTTATCCGGAATTTTATAGTTATCTCTAGTAGCGAATCCGGATAAGTAGTCGGTTTCTTTCGAAAATCCCATATTTTCCATGAGAGCCTGGTAGTAAGGGAAGTTGTAATTCATGTTCATTGCCGGTATGAACTCAAAGCCTCGCACCAACATGCCGACGCAGTTTGAACGGATAAAGCCACGCGGCCCGTAAATCATATCAAGGCCTTTTTCGCGAGACCAGGTGATGGCGCGGTCGAACAAACCTGATGCTACTTGAATGTCATCCACTGTATCGAAGTAATAGAAGAATGCAGTATTTGTGTGATGATATTCTCCATAATTACGGTTATACAGTACTGCAATTCTGCCGAGAACCTGTTTTTCACTCGTGGCTACAAAAAATGCTGCATCTGAATGCTTGTAAAAAGGATGTTTTTGTTTATCCATCACCAGCTGCATGTCGCCAATAAATGGAGGGACCCATTGGGGGCAGTCCCTGTAAAGGTCAAAAGGAAACCTGATAAATGCATTACGGCTTTTGGGGTCGGTTACATCAACTCCGGTTATTTTCATTTTTTCCTCTTGCGTGATTGAAATTGAGTTCTGCCGATTAGTGCCTGCTTCCAATTGTATGCAGCAATGCCATATTCGGGGCTTTCATCGCATCGACCGGTAAACCCGAAACAATGACAACCTGCTGCCCGGGTTCGTAAGTGGTTGCTGACTGAAGCGAAATATCCACAACTGAGATCATCTGTTCGACACTGGAAGCGAAGGGTACATGATGCGGAATGATCCCCCAATAAAGCGAAAGGCGGGTGTATGTATCCAGGTTTGGCGTGAATACATGAATTGACACCCTTGGGCGTACTTTTGACATCAGCAACGCTGTACGCCCAGTGAGTGAAAATACTGCAATGCAGGCAACATTCCGGTCATGGGCCAGCTCTTTGGCTGCACGGCAAATTGACATTGCATCATCACCTTCGGTTTCCTCTGGCAGGGTAGGGCAAATGCTCCAGGAATCGATGTGGTTTTCTGCATTTCGCACAATTTCATCCATATATTTCACAGATTCCACCGGATAGGAACCGACTGCTGTCTCTCCTGAGAGCATGACAGCATCCGTACCATCAAAGATTGCATTGGCAATATCAGAAGCTTCAGCCCGGGTAGGACGGGGATTTTCAATCATGGATTCCAGCATTTGGGTAGCAGTGATTACAAACCTGGCGTGCTTGGTTGCCTTGGTGATTGACTCTTTTTGGATGATTGGAACCAGGGCAGTGCTGGTTTCAATACCCAGATCTCCCCTGGCTACCATGATACCGTCTGCTGCATCTAAAATGTTGTCAAGGTCGGCAACAGCTTCCGGTCTTTCTATTTTTGCTATAAGTGGGATATTGCCGTGATTGTCCTTGCAAAATGCATTTATCTTCTGCCTTGCTGAAACGGCATCTTCTCCTTTACGGACGAAAGAAATCGCGATTGCATCGACGCCCATGGAGAGCGCGAATTCCAGGTCCGAAATGTCTTTTTCTGTTAACGGTTCTATGCTCAGTTGTGAACCGGGCAAGTTTACCCCCTTATTGGATTTAAGCAGGCCGCCATTGATGACCCTGGCAGTAACAAAATTCCGTTCGATTTGGGTAACTTCCAGCTCCAATTTACCGTCATCAAGTAGGATTTTATTTCCTGGAAGGAAGACCCTGGTGATGTTGTCAATATTGATGTTAAAGGTATTCCTGTTTAGAACCTGCTCAGGTGCTGGATCCATTAGCGAATAGACATCAATCAGTTCTCCCGGCTGTAAATTTAATCCGGGTTCTTCTATCTTTCCAACCCTGATTTTTGGGCCGCAAAGGTCTGCCATTACTGCAACCGGAATTTTTAATTCTGCTGACGCTTTTCTGATTACTTCATATGCAGCTTTATGTTCAGCATGAGACCCATGGGAAAAATTCAACCTGGCAATGTTCATCCCAGCCTGGATCAAGGCCTTCAAAGTATCGAAGTTGTTGCTGGCCGGACCAATCGTGGCGATAATTTTTGCGTGTCTTTCCATTTCCTACCCTCACTGGCCTTTTATTACTTCAGTAAGATTATAAATGATGTCTAAAGAAAACAGGGGAACCTTTCAGTTCCCCTGTACAACAGGCGTAAGTGTATATTGATACATTAAGAGCTTCAATGCAAATTGAGCACAGGCCTGATTACACCTACAGCCCAATCTATCGTCTCCTTGTCGATCACTAATGGAGGGGCAAAGCGGATAACATTGTCATGAGTTTCCTTTGCCAGCAGACCATTATGCTGTAACGCTTCGCAAAACCGGCGGGCGCCACCAGCTTCAGGTTTCAATTCCACTCCGATTAAGAGCCCTTTTCCCCGGACTTCTTTAACATGCGGGCTTGGTATCTCTGAAAGTTGTTCCATGAAATACTCACCCGATGACGCTGCTTTATTAATCAAGTCCTCTTCAACGATCACTCTCAAGGATTCACGGGCAATAGCAGCTGCGACCGGGTTTCCACCAAACGTAGACCCATGTTCACCCGGTTGGATCAAACCAAGCACAGATTTATCCGCAAGGACGGCTGAGACTGGATAAAATCCTCCAGACAATGCTTTTCCCAGGATTACCATATCTGGCCGGACGTCTTCATGCTGGCTGGCAAATAATTTACCGGTCCTTCCCAAACCGGTTTGAATCTCATCTGCAATAAATAAAACATTGTTTGCTTTACATATTTCTGCTACTTTTTTGAGGTAACCGGTTGGGGGAATGATGACTCCGCCTTCACCTTGGATGGGTTCAAGCATTACAGCGGCAGTATTTGAAGTGATGGCATTCTTTATTGCTTCTGCGTCACCGTAAGGTACCGACTTGAATCCCGGTGTAAATGGTCCGAAATCGTCTTTATATGCAGGCTCAGAAGAAAATGTAATAATTGAAATGGTTCTACCGTGGAAGTTTCCATCAGCCACAATAATTTCAGCATCGTGGCGCTTGATGCCTTTACTGGTATATGCCCATTTACGGGCAACCTTGAGAGCAGTTTCAACAGCTTCAGCACCGCTGTTCATCGGCAGGCACATTTCGTAGCCAGTCAACTCAGCGATTTCCTTATAGAACAGGGGCAGTTGATCATTCCGGAATGCCCTTGAAGTGAGTGTAACCTTCTTTGCCTGTTCAACCATTGCATTTAAAATCCTTGGATGCACATGGCCCTGGTTTAAGGCTGAGTAAGCACTTAAGCAATCAAGATAGCGGTTACCTTCAACATCCCATACCCACACACCTTCAGCTCGATTAATTACTACGTCGAGCGGGTGATAGTTATGGGCGCCGTACTTCTCCTCGAGATCGATGTAATCCTGTGTTTTCATATCGTTTCCTTTTTTTATTCAACAAGCAAGTGAACCAATACCGCCTTCTGGGCGTGCAGGCGATTGTGTGCCTGGGGGAATAAGCGTGAATGGGGCCCATCTGCTACAGCATCTGTGATCTCCTGCCCGCGGTGGGCAGGAAGGCAGTGGAGTACAATCACATCGCCCGCAGCTTCAGAGACCAGTTGTTCATTGACCTGGTAAGGTGGAAACACCAGTTCACGTTTTTTGGTTTCAGCTTCCTGGCCCATGCTTGTCCAGGTATCCGTATAGATCACCCGTGCGTCCTTTACTGCCTCGTGCGGATTCCGCAGGAAATGCAGCGAACTTCCTGAAGTTTTGGCAAATTCAAGCGCCCGATCTATCGCAGGCTGGACAATGTCATACCCTTCAGGTGAGGCGATTGTAAAATTCGCCCCTAGCTTGGTACAGATATGCATAAGTGATACTGCCACATTGTTGCCATCGCCGATAAAGGTTACGTTAATATCCTTCAGCGTTCCAAAGGTTTCATAGATTGTCAAAGCATCGGCCATGGCCTGACAGGGGTGGTTGTAATCACTCAGACCATTAATAACAGGTATGCTTGACCAGGCTGCCAGTTCCTGAACGTGCGAGTGGGCAAAAACCCGAGCCATGAGTGCATTTACATATCCGGATAAAACACGTGCAACATCGGCAATGCTTTCGCGCTGTCCAAGGCCAATCTCGTTCGGGGATAAGTAAAGGGCATCTCCACCCAGGTGACGCATAGCCATGTCAAAACTAACCCTGGTGCGTAAACTGGGTTTCTGGAAGATCATTCCCAGCACTTTGTCTTTCAAGATCGGCTTATTGCCGGACTTAAAGAAATCTTTTTTTAATGAAACAGCGAGGTCGAGAAGGTGGAGAAGTTCATCACTGGAATAATCTGATATTTCGAGAAAATCTTTCTTCATTCAAAAACCCTCCGGTTAACAGATTGTATGACAAGTATAGCAGATAGAATTAACAAACCAATTGAGGAATAGCCGGATTTGGAGATTTTTTGTCACCACTTTAGTGATGGCAGTTTGCGCAGGAATGCCCGGAACATGATCCACAGCTGCTGGATGAAGTTGAACCCGAAGCAGTGGAATCGCTGTGGGCAAAGAAAGTACTGAGTTTCCGCTTTACTTGTGAACTCGAGCAATTCTTGCAGATGGTTGGGGAGTCAGCTTGTGAATAGGGGCGAAGCAGGTCAAATGTGGCTGAGCATGACTGACAAATGTATTCATAAATTGGCATTTTTCTTTCCTCAGGAGGATTATTTTAATCCTTTGCCTGCACCAGGTCAACACGGAAATAAATAAGTAAGGATTAATGACACGCCTTATTTAGGAAATATTAAGGTAGTTTTTATTTGCAATGCAATGGATTGTCGCTATAATTATGTGAGCAGGGGAGTTCCCCAACCATATTTCTAAAAGGAGAAAAGAGACGATGAAGAAACGATCAATTTTAATTGTTCTGTCCATTTTGGTTGCCAGCGTCATGCTTCTAACCGCATGCGCTCCCCAGGTGGCAGAACCCGCTGTCGAGGAAACTGTTGCGGAAGAACCAGTGGTGGAAGAAACCGAAGCCCCAGTGGTGGAAGAAGCAACCGTAGAGCCGACTGAGGAAGAGGCTGCCCTTGGTACCGCTGATAACCCTATCATCCTGGCTTTTGCCCCCTCTATGACAAGCCAGCAGATTATGGAAAGCGGCCAACCTTTAGCTGATGCGCTGATGGAAAAAACTGGATATGTTATCGAGACCAGTATCCCAACTTCATACTCAGCTTTAATTGAAGCCATGGGGTCAGGCAATGCTCATATTGCACTGTTCCCAACATTCTCATACTTGATTGCCCATGATAAAGGGTATGCAAATGTAGGACTGGTCGTTGAACGCTATGGTGCAACCAGCTATGGCGCCCAGTTCGTAGCCGCGAAATCAAGCGGTTTTACCTCCTATTTCGATTCTGAGACCAACAAAAATACTGCTGATGCAGCCACTGCGCTGGCCCAATTTGCAGATAAGAAACCCTGCTGGACGGATCCCCTTTCGACCTCTGGGTACATCATTCCGTTGGGTATCCTGAATGACCTGGGGATTAAGACTAAAGCAGGCGCCTTTGTTCAAGGTCACCCAACCGTTATCACCGCCCTGAATGCAGGTGGCATCTGTGACTTCGGCGCTACCTTTATTGATGTACGCACCAATCCAACCATTCAGGAGACTATTCCGGACGTAATGGATAAGATCGATGTTATCTGGAGGACTGATGCAGTCATTCCTAACGATAACATCTCCTTTGCCGCCAGCATGGATGAAGACATGGTCCGCAAATTTAAGGATGCATTTCTTGACCTGTCCTCAACCGATGAAGGCAAGGCGATCCTGAAAGCCATCTACGAATTCGAAGCTGTCCAGGAAGTTGATGACACTTTCTACGATGCATTCCGCGTCTACATTCAGGCTGCAGGGTTTGATTACACCACAATGCAGTAAAATAGTTTAATCAAAAAAGAGGGAGGTACGACTTTCGTCCTCCCTCTTTTTTAAAAGGATAACGACATTGTTAGAAGTAAAAAACCTATCAAAAATTTATCCAAATGGTACACAAGCTCTATATGATGTTAGTTTTACTGTACCCGACGGGCAATTCCTGGTCGTTATCGGATTGTCTGGTTCTGGAAAATCAACCTTGTTGCGGTGCATCAACAGGCTGATCGATCCAACCGAAGGGCAGATCATATGGGATGGAATAGATATTACCGCAGCCAAGGGAGCTGAACTGCGGCACATCCGCCGGCAAATAGGAATGGTATTTCAGCAATTTAATCTGGTAAAGCGTTCCTCAGTCATGACAAATGTCTTAAGCGGTAGATTGGGTTATGTTCCAACATTAACTTCTGTCCTTGGGATTTGGCCTGCAGAAGAAAAACAAAGGGCGCTGGCAGCTCTTGAAACGGTAGGAATACCTGATAAAGCCAAGGAACGGGCTGATGCATTATCTGGTGGGCAGCAACAGAGGGTCGGAATTGCAAGAGCGATCATGCAGGAACCAAAGTTGATTCTGGCAGATGAACCAGTTGCCAGCCTTGATCCGGTGCTTGCCCATTCCATCCTGCAATACCTGGAACAGCTGAACCAGCAAAACGGGATGACTGTGATTTGCAGCCTGCATTTTCTTGATCTCGTGCAGCGGTATGGGTCTCACGTAATTGCGCTTAAAGATGGAAAGAAAGTCTTTGAAGGCGAGCCGAACGAAATCGACAGGCAAAAGTTTAAAGACATTTACGGGGAAGAAGCACAGGAAGTAAAAGCCACAATGGTGGTGGCGTAATGGTAAATTCCGCATCTGAAGCACAAAAAAAACAATCCAAGATTATTGCGGTTATCCTGTCATTGATCCTGCCTGGATTGGGCCAGGTTTATCAAAGAAGACGAAGCCGCGGCACGACAATCATGCTTCTGGCTGCTTCAGCTTTCCTGGCAGTTTTCTGGTACAGGCAACCCCTCTGGTATATTCCAATAGCATTATTTTGGATCTGGAACATCCTGGATGTGCTGCTGGAAAAGCCTGTAACCATGATTATTCCTATCCTTCTTTGGTTGCTCGTTGCTTACGGGATAGGTATTCGTGTTACAGAATTCAAGATCAGTGCATTATTCAAGAATCAAGAGCGTGCCAGTGCAGTGATCCAACCAATGCTTAAACCGAGATTCCTGGAAAAGAAGTACGAGAAAATCGAAGGATGGGTTTTTTACCAGGTGCCATGTTCTGACAATCCTCCTTTACCTGAACGGATGAATGCAAGCGGTATCAAGGTTTCGATTTCTCCTGCCTGTGCGAACATTAACGAATTCATTTCTGTGTCTGCAGAAGGGCTATGGCCCAATGAACCCGTCACCTTATACTGGTACGATACAATTTCTGCAACTTCGGGTAAGTGGGAGTCTGTCGCTGATAATGATGGAAAAGTTACTTTTTTCTTTTCAATCCCACCGCAAGCGTTGTTGAACTCTACGGATCCAAGCCAACCCACATTACATCAACCTACAGTTGTTCAAAAAAGGGAACAACAAGGTTATCAGTTTACAATAACGATGAAGTATCTTTTCCAGGGTATCTATGAAACTATTGCCCTGGCATTCTTAGCAACCGTCCTGGGAGCTATACTGGCAATCCCAATTAGCTTCCTCGCTGCACGGAATTTAATGGGCAGTAATCCGATCACCCTGGGAATTTACTTTATTGTAAGGACGATCCTGAATATCTTCCGTTCCATTGAATCGCTTATCATAGCGATTATTTTTGTGGTAATTGTTGGTTTAGGTCCATTTCCAGGTCTCCTGGCAATTACCATCCATACAATCGCAGCATTAGGTAAGCTGTACTCGGAAGTGATCGAAGGAATAGATACTGGACCTATTGAAGCTATTAAAGCGACAGGTGCTGATTGGACACAGGTTGTGCGTTTTGCCGTAATCCCGCAAATCGTTCCTACCTTTACTGCACTAACCATTTACCGCTGGGATATAAATGTCAGGTCTTCAACTATTATTGGCTTTGTGGGAGGAGGAGGTATCGGATTCTTCCTGTACCAGTGGATTTTGTTAGGTGACTACCGGTCACTGTCAAGTGCCTTCATAGCAATAGCTGTTGTTGTCATACTACTTGACTTCTTTAGCGCTCGTCTCAGGGAGAGGATCAGATAGCCATGAGATCATTAGAAAAAATCCTCAAACCTGCCCGCTTCTTACTGATAATCATTGTATTGGTAACACTTTTCACGATCAGCCTGAGGGTAACTGAGTTCGACCTGGTTAAGTTAGTTGTTTCAGCGCCAAAAGCAGAGAACATATTAAAGCAGTTTGTCAAGCCGGATATATTTACCAGGTCATCCAGTTCGATCCAATACGAGTATGCATTTCCGGTGCCTTGCGGTTCAGCGGAACCTGGGGCCTACCCCGATTCAGGTCCTCGCCTTGAGACCAGTGTTGACTGCGGCGAACCTGGAGAAAGCATTACCGTTTACGGAAAAGGCTTGGATAAGGATGTGGAAGTAGCCTTGTGGTGGATATTCCCGGATGGGAACAAGCTGAGCGCCGGGCGTTTTATGACCGATTCAAAGGGCGAATTTCAGAAAGAAATTCAGATTCGTCCCATCCTGGCAACAGTTGACGGCAATCCAGCCAAGCTGCAGGCAGATGTAAGCATCCGCGAAACCAAACTGATGTTAACCAAAACAATCAAGGAAGTCGTTGATGCACTGGTAGTAACAATTTTTATGGCTTTGCTAGCTACTACAATCGCAACAATCTTCGCAGTTCCATTGAGCTTTCTTGCCGCAAGCAACATCACCCGGCATGGCATAGTGGGATCAGCGATTTACTATGTTGTTAGATCAATATTGAACCTGATCCGCTCTTATGAGCCGCTGGTGATGGCGACAATTTTTGCTTTAATCGTTGGTTACGGCACACCATTTGCTGGAATTCTGGCGCTGGTGCTGGTAACCACTGCATCGTTAGGTAAGATGTTCTCAGAATCAGTCGAAGGCATCGATCCCGGACCTATAGAGGCTTTACGCTCGACAGGGGCGAACCAGGCGCAGGTGATTTTCTACGCGGTAATCCCTCAGATCGTACCTGATTTTCTCTCTTTTACAATTTACCACTGGGATATTAATGTCCGTATCTCTACGATCATCGGATTTGTAGGCGGGGGAGGTATTGGATTTTATCTATCACAACGGATTAACACCTTCGAGTACTCAAAAGCGGGCACGGCTATTTATATGATTATTATTGTTGTCTGGATACTGGATTTCATAAGTGCCCGCATAAGAAAAGAGCTTGTGTAAATACGATGGGGCTGTCCGAAAAGTAGACAGCCCCTTTTTGATTTCCCACTGGATACCCAGCTGTGAGCTTCAATGCGCCTATTCGCCTTGCAAATAGGTGATTTTTAGGAAGCTTTCCCCACCTTAGTCTGCCTAAAAAGAATCATTCGGACTTTTCGGACAGCTCCTTATATTATTAAATAAATAATGCGCGTAACCTGATTAATTGATAACTTTATCCATTACTTTTCTAAAATGATATCCATATATGGAAAAAGTAATTGCGAGCGGAAATTTTTCGGGTGCTTTTTTTAGTGTATTGAAGAAAAGTTTCCAGTAATACTTTCTTTCACTGCCTAAGATACCAAGTTTCCAAATTGATAAGAAGAAAGCATAAATTTCTTCCGCTTGCACCTTCACTGCTGTTGCTACCGGCTTGTATTCATCTAAGAAGGTGGAGACTCTTTCGTAGAAGAGGCGGGGGGAATAAATTTCAGCAAGTATTTGCCTGTACCCAGTAATTAATTCTTGCATATCCATTTTTGGAATGATGTTAGTTGATCCATCTGCATTGTCCCCCGACATACCTGAAACAATTCTGCCCTCGGATTTTAACCTGTGAAATAATTCAGTTCCAGCAGGTGCTTGCAGGAGGCCGACCATGGCAGTGACAATACCGCTTTTTTGAATAAAATCGATCTGCCGTTTGAAGATACTAACTGTATCGGTATCGAATCCTACAATAAATCCACCCATCACCTGCAGGCCGGATTGCTGCATCTTCTTTACCGAGAAAATCAGGTCCCGGTTTTTATTTTGGTACTTCTTGCAATCTGTAAGACCAGCTTCGTCAGGTGTTTCAATGCCTACGAAAACTGATTTGAAACCAGCCCGAGTCATCAACTCCATCAGTTCATCGTCGTCAGCAAGGTTTACCGAGGCTTCGGTGATAAACTGGCAACCAGATTTTCCTTCACGCCACTTGATTAAAGCTGGCAAGATTTCATTCTTTAAAATTTTCTTATTCCCGATAAAGTTGTCGTCCACAAAAAAGATGTTGCGCCTCCAGCCGAGACTGTACATCAAATCAAGTTCTTCAATGATCTGAACTGCGGTCTTAACTCTAGGTATACGGCCTAAAAGTGATGTAATGTTACAGAAATCGCAATTAAATGGGCACCCCCTGGAGAATTGAATACTCAATGAGTCATAGTTCTTCAAGTCGACTAAGTCCCAGGCCGGAACCGGAGTAACAGAAAGATCACAAAAGTCTTCTGTCGAATATACTTTCTTTGGTTTTTGCAATTCAAAATCTGCCAGGAACTGGGGGAGAGTAATTTCAGCTTCATTAAGGACAAAGTGATCCACAAGGTCAAGAAAATCCGTGTAAGCAGAAGTAAACAAAGGGCCGCCTGCCACAACAAATTTTCCGGCTTCTTTGCATTGATGTAATATTTCTAATGCTGATTGCTTTTGGACAACCATTGCACTGATAAACACTAAGTCTGCCCATTCCAGGTCAGACCGGTGCAGCGGTTTGGTATTGACATCGACAAGCCGTTTTTTCCATTCTGCTGGCAACATCGAAGCTACGGTAATCAAACCAAGCGGCGGGGAGGATGCTTTCTTCCTTACAAACCGCAAGGCATGCTTAAAACTCCAAAATGTGTCAGGGAATTCAGGATATATCATCAGTATATTCATCATTGATCCTTTCTTATTCCCTTACGATAATACTCAGTCAGGATCAGGCTGATGAGTTTCATAAGGCACATTATTGGCACATTTCAAAATGTGCCTAACGGCATATCGATGCTGACTACCAAAATGCTATAATTGCTCAGATGGTACCCAAATTCCGGTCAAAAATCATGACAGGCACAGGAACAGATCTGGCAATTGCCATGGTTGTCCTGGTTACCTACTTCTTTATATTTAGTAATTTTGGTGTGTTCAATGGATATCAGATATTTGGACTCATCATAATTGGGGTAATTTACCTCGCAAATGGAATTTACGGGTACAGCTACTGTTCGCAAAATCAATCAAACCTGTTATCGGCATTTTACATACTGGTGCAAACCCTGCTGGTGTCATTGGTTGTCTTATTAACCAAGGGGTTCCCATTCAGTACACTCCTCTACATGCCCATTGTGGTGCATATTACCGTGTTACTTTCAGCAAAGTGGGTCCTCATCCTTAATGCATTCATGCTGGCTTCTTATGCTGTCTGCCTGTACTTTACTGCGGGCAGGGGAATGTTAATTACTTATCTTCCGTTGATGGTAGGCGGTCAATTCCTGATAGTTAACTTTGTACAAATGATTATTAATGAAGAAATGTCACGCATAGAAATCAAAGGTTTGATCAAGGATCTTGAGGCAACCAATGAACAGCTAAGGTTGTACGCATCGCAAATCGAAGACCTAACACTAAGCCGCGAACGGAACCGCATGGCGAGGGAGATCCATGATGGACTGGGGCATTACCTGACAACCATAGGAATGCAGATCAAAGCGGCACAAGCTATCATGAAGAAAAATCCAAATGAGGCAGCTGAACTTCTCAGGACTGCGGAAATGCTTTCAACAGACGCCCTAAAAGATGTCCGGAATTCGGTTAGTGCGCTAAGAGATACTTCCAACCTTGAAGAACCGTTGCTTTCCCGGATAAAGAGACTGCTGCGGCCATTTGAGAACACGGGATACAATACCCAGGTAGACATTACCGGCGAAGAGACGACATTATCTCCAGAAGTGGAGGTGCTGCTTTTCCGCTCGCTGCAGGAAGGCCTTTCCAACATCGGCAAACATTCCAATGCAAAGAATATTAAGGTTAATATTGCATATCACAAGGAAGGAAATGTAAGCCTCGAAATTTCAGATGATGGAAGCGGCGAAAAGAAAATTGACGGCGGATATGGTATCCAGGGAATCCGGGAACGGGTTGAGCATCTTAATGGTACTGTTGAGATATCTGCCGATAAGAATAAAGGATTTTCACTACGGGTTACGGTGCCAGGAAAATAATGAGCATTTCAATTGTGATTGCCGATGACCAGATTTTGTTCCGTGAAGCTCTCCGGACATTGCTTGAGACCCAGGAAGACTTTACCATTACAGCCGAGGCTTCAAATGGATTAGATGCAGTAAAGTGCGTCCAGGATTTGCAGCCGGATATTATTCTCATGGATTTGCGCATGCCTGAAATGGACGGAGTTCAGGCAATCAAGATCATTCATGAAACTTATCCTGATATGCACATCATCATGTTGACGACCTTTGATGAAGATGAGAACTTGTTCGATGGTTTAAAAGCGGGTGCAATAGGTTTCCTATTGAAGGACATCAAATCTGACCAGCTTTTCTCTGCCATCCGCACAGCAGCTGCTGGAGAGTATATTTTGGGTCAATCTGCCATGGCAAAATTGGTGGAAAAAGTTGCCGGGAAAGAAGCAGTTAAGAAAGAAGCAGAGGAAAGCCTGATTGAGCCTTTAAGTCAGAGGGAAATTGAGGTGCTTTCACTGGTGGCCATAGGATTATCCAACAAGGAAATTGCATCAAAATTAGTGATTTCGGAAGGAACAGTGAAAAACCATATTAGCAGTATCCTGGCGAAATTAGGAGCACGCGACCGGCTGCAGGCAGTGATCAAAGCAAAAGAGTACGGGATCTTATAAGTATGCAAAGGCGACAATTCATCACATCCAAGTCCAGGGCAACAATCGTTTCATGCGGTATTGCCATGGTACTTCTGGGTTCAGGATACCTTTTTAGTGAATCGTTCAAAAATACCATTCTGTTTGTTTTGGCTATCCTGGCAGCTGGGTTGGTCTTCCTCTATTTTGGATTTTCAGCAAAAGCTGACGGCTTGAAGGTTATCGGGACTTTAATTACTGGCATTTCGCTAACATTTTTCATCATCAGGAATTTCGCAAGCACTTCTAAAATTACCGGTCAAATTGGACTGGGCTTGTTTGTATTTGGATTATGCTGGATATCAACTGCCGTAGTGCTAGGTGGAATAAAGAGCACGAACCGGTTGTGGCCGCTCATTCCAGCTGGAATACTGCTGCCGGTATCTATATTGCTCATGGAGGGTAGTACAAGCCTGTTGCACTTTGTTTTGGCAGGCTGTCTGGGTTTGGGAATTTCTTTGTTTTTGTGGGGCTTGATCAATAAATGGATTGGGCTGGTCATCCCAGGATGTATCCTGGTAACTGCAGGCCCGGGTATCTTTTTCGCCTGGCGGAGTGAAATGCCTGCCAATGCATTATCCCAAACCGGCACAATGCTGGTTTGGTTTGCAGTCGGCTGGGTCTTGATTGCAGTTGCTTCACGATTTTTGTTCTCACAGGTCATCTGGTGGCCATTTATACCAGCTGGTGTACTGGCTTTTGTAGGATGGGGATTGGCATTGGGGGGAAACGCCAGTCTGGCAAAAAGCCTCATAGGAAACAGCGGATCCATTATCGTCATCCTTTTAGGTTTTTACCTGCTCCTGATTCGACAAGATATTCATAAATAACTAGAATATGCAACTAAATTGAAAATCCCTCCCATGAGGACAATATATTAAGCATGGAAGTGAATAAAACCTACAAAGATAATAGGGCTTTTCCAATCTCATAATAACAGTGTGATCATGGGAGCGGCCCCAAAAATCCAGCTCGGAATTGCTGCAGGCATGATATACCTGACCAAGACACTAAGTCAAACACCTAGTATAGCATTAACTGGAGCTATATGGGTAAGCAGAATTGCACACTATTGCACACTATTAAGGCGAATTTCCGGCCGGAGGTGCTTCAGCAGCACCTGCCCAGGTCCAGGCAAACAGCTTGCATGATGTGTTGATGATATCTTCCGCAGTAATTATTCTGGCGCTTGTGGTTGCTGGATTTACTTACGTATATGAAAAAAGGACGCTGAAAAGGACAAACTATCAGAAATCTTGATGGGTTCTTTTCAAATTGATTGACCATAATACCTGGAGTGTTTCTTTCAGTCTTATAGCAAGATCATTTCCGCCCCTCGTGGTCACATCATCAGCGTTTTCAAAAACTGCATAAGGCACCTGGCAGCCATTTATTGATGCAAACCCAAAAGAATCGCCCGCGAGGGTCTGCCAATCATCATCAAAATATAATCTGCTCATCTTTTCATCGGGTACAGAATGTTCCAGGATGCTGTCGGCATTGTCAGGATTATAACGGCGGCGGTTCTTTCGGAAAGACTCCTCCCAGGGAACGTTGACGTACAGGACCGCTGATTTGGATAGAACCTCATCTGGAATATTCTTGAAAGCTTCCTTATACCCGCCATGTTCGCTGCCACGGGAGAATTCGATGATTACAGATGAGTCTGTATGCAAATTCTTCTGTTTAAGCATTAGTTTTTGATATTCCAGGATTAACAACTTAACCAGGAGATGCCATAGCGAATTGTCCGTGAAGTAGCCTTGATCGTCTGTATAAAGGCGCGGTTTACCCATTTGTGCCAGCAAATCATCTTCCTCAAACCAGCGCCATAGAATGGGAAAATCATCCAGCACAACCAGGTTCCCAAGGAAATACTCCGTTTGCCGGATTTCTGGAAGTAAATCTGACAGAAACTTAATGATCTCGCTTTTTCCTGCCGCTGGCCGGGCCAGGATAAACAGAACTTCAAAATGGTTCATCAGTTACTTCAAAATCCGTGCATCCAGAACATGGATCTGGTTACCAGAAATTCGAACTGGGTTCAAATCCAGTTCCTTTATCCAGGGATTCTTTACCAGGAAATCAGACACATTGACAAGAAAACCTGTCAATGCATTGATGTCTGCTTTCTCAAGCCCGCGGGCTCCCTGCAAAACCGGATACCCTTTCAACTCTTCAAGCATTTCTACGGCGTCAATTTTTTTAATAGGAACTACCCTGAAGCTGACATCCTTCAGGATTTCGGTAAAAATCCCGCCCAGCCCAACCATCAGCGTCTGGCCGAACATGACATCCTGCAATCCCCCGACAATTAATTCAATACCCTGCTGAACCTGACTGCAAACGATAGCACCGCTGAAGGTAGCACCTGGAGCATTTTGAGCCAGGCAGGATTGTAATCTTCCAAACGCTGCCGAAACTGATTCAGGGTTAAGCAGATTTACCGCCACACCCCCGATATCGCTTTTATGGAGCACACCTTCAGCAACAATCTTTAAAACAACCGGATACCCAATCCTGCCAGAAATCAGCTCTGCCTCCTGTGGAGTCCTGGCAAATCCGAACTCAGGATAGGGAATTCCATTCAGCCTCAGTAATGCTGCGGCTTCGGGTTCAGGCATTAAGGTAAGTTCGGGCATCCGGTCTCCTGGCCTCTACAATACACTATTAACGAAATCGTAACCCAGCTGAAAAGCTTTTTGGTTAATTTTAACCAGACGTTCTTTCCACTTTTCTTGCATAGCTTTAAAGATGCCATCTTGTGAGATAGGGGTAACCTCAAGGGCAATCAAACCGCCAAGCACAACACTATTTAATGAGCGGGAATCGCCTGCCTCAATTGCCAGTGAGGTTGCATCGATGGTGATGACCTTTGCATCCAGCTTTTTCAATGCATCAGTGATCGCATCAAGGCTGGGATACTTTACCCTTCCCACTGTCACATCAACCGGATACCACGGATGGGTATTAATCAACGCATAGCCGCCTGGTTTCAGGAATTTTGTGGCAACCCTTAATCCTTCTAATGGCTCCAGGGAAATCACCACATCAGCTTCATCTTCTCTCATCATGGGAGCCCAAACTTCGCCAATGCGCACATGTGCATACACAGAACCGCCGCGGGTAGCTGCGCCGAATGTCTCTGCCAGCTTGACATCAAACCCTTCGATCAAAGCTGCATCAGCTAACAGGTGGGAGGTAAGTATGCTGCCCTGACCACCTACACCGGACACAATGATATTGGTAACAACGCTGTCTTTGATCATTGAACAACCTCCTCGATGATAGCATTTTCAGGGCAGAGCTGCTTGCACATCCCGCAGTTCACACACAGCAGCGGGTCAATTCCTGCCATATTGTTTTCAAAAGTGGTTGCCGGGCATCCTAATTGGACGCAAATTGTACAACCCGTGCATGCATCTGTAACAAATGTGCGGGTAGATCCTTTTCCAGACCGGCGTAATACCTGCAGGGCGCACTCCCGCCGTGCAATAACAACTGAAGGTCCTTCGAATGAAGATGCCTTCTTCATGGCAGCTATTGTTGCTGAAATATCATAAGGGTCGACCACCTCAATCTGCTCAACTCCTATGCTTTGAACGATGTTCTCGATTGGAATGATCTTGGTATCTTGATTGCGTGGATTTAACCCGGTAGCAGGGCAAACCTGATGCCCGGTCATGGAAGTCCAGTAGTTATCCATGACCACAAATGTAATATTGGCATTGTTCCAGACCGCGTTTACAAGGCCGGGCATGCAGGAATGGTAGAAGGTTGAATCACCAGCCACCGCCCAGTATTGTCCATTCTCAACCCCTGAATGCGCTTCGCCCTGAGCCAGGGAAATGCCTGAGCCCATGATATGCAAGGTATCCAGGAAATCGTAAGGAAGCCTGGAAAGGTAGCGCCTGGATGGGTCGGCGCTGGCATCGGGCATTTGCCCTTTCACTCCGTAACCAGCCTGTTCATAACAGCCTATGTCTCCATTTATGACCGGAACGTTTTCGACACCTGGTTTCAAAGCCCTTTTCATTGCCCAATATGTACCCAGGTGCGGGCAGCCTGCACAAAGGGTGGATGACCGCGGAACTACCACTGAGTTTGCTTCTTTTTTGGCAGTTTCCCTTTGTAAATCAACCGGGAGATCGATCTCAAGGGTTTTCGCTAAAGCTGTTACTGCTTTATCAGTGTTCAGTTCACCGTGCAGTGCAAAAACACCTTCACCAACCTTGCCAAAGAACTGTACAGGCAATCTTTGCTGCTGGGCAAACACCCGTAGTTGAGTCTCCATCAACGGATCACCATCTTCTACAACAAGAACCTTCTTACAGCTTTTCAATACAGGTAGCAGTTTCTCTGAAGGGATTGGGTAGGGCGTTCCAACTTTTACAAACCAGATATTTTTCTCTTGACCAAGAATGCGAACCGCTTCACGGGAGTAGGCAGCTCCTAATCCACAAGAAATGATCGCTACGGGAGATTTTCCTTTACTGATCTGTGTAAATGGAGAACATTCTGCTTCATTTCGCATAGCTGGTAATTGCGCAAGCTGCCAGGCATGTTTGTTTTCAGTACCGGGAGGACCGTATACATTCCAACGGTAAGGCAGTTTGTAATGCTTATTGAAACCAGGAACCATTTCTGAAGGTTTTACAGTGCCCATCTCAACCACACCACTGCAGTGAGAAAGGCGGGTTGCGGAACGTAAAATCACTGGCAATTCAAGCCGTTCTGAGATTTCAAAAGCTGCTTTCGCCATCTCTTTTGCTTCTTGATGGTTTTCAGGCTCAAGGCAGAGAAGATTTGCCCACTGGGCAGCCATGCGGGAATCCTGTTCATTAGAAGAATAATGGGCCCCAGGATCATCAGCCACTACAAGCAGAAACCCTCCCCGAATTCCTGTATACGGGATTGTCATGAGCATATCCATAATGACATTCAAGCCAGCACCTTTCAGTGCAGTCAAAGTCCGGACGCCCATCAAAGAAGCCCCAGTAGAAACCTCAAAAGAAATCTTTTCATTGACGCTCCACTCGGCATAGAAACCCAGGTCTTTTGAGCATTCAAGCAGCACTTCAACGATCTCAGAACTTGGCGTACCCGGATAAGCAGCAACGACTTTCACTCCAGATTCGATTGCTCCTCTGGCAATTGCCTCGTTGCCCATTAATACCATTTTTTTACCTGCTTGCGGATTTGATAATCTGTTCATCGTTGTATCTCCTTGAATTAGGGGTTACAGTGATTTCCGTGCGTTTTTATACTTTTGCAGCCAGGCAACAGAGCCCAGTGCAACAACAGCCCGTTCTGGGGTGGTGAATACAGGAATACCTGCCTGGTGCAGTATTACGCGCTCCTCTTTTTCGACAAGTCCACCGCCAAGATAAGCCACAGCTACCCTGGAGCCGATCTGGTCTCTCAGCCAGGCAGCTGTACCTGCAGCCCCAGGTATCGGGTCTCCAAAAATGAGCAGGTACAGATCTGCCAGATCTTCCTGCATAAGCACCCTTAAAGCATTTTTAAACTCCTGCGCTGTAGCCACTGTCAGGTCCAATGGATTCGCCAGCGTAGCATTAGCCGGGATTTCTGCATGGCGCAGTTCTGCGACAACTGCTTCGGGTAACGGGGGCACAGAAAGACCATGTTTTTCTGCATTATCGACTGCCAGTATGCCTGAACCCCCAGAACTGGTGATGACCATCAGTCGGTTTCCTCCAGAAACCTGTAGTGATGCAAGTGCCTTGGACATATCATACAGACTTTCGATGTCATTTGCCCTCACCACACCGGTTTGCCTGCAGGCAGCATCAAATATCTCATCACGTCCTGCCAACGACTTAGTGTGCGATGCCGCTGCACGCTGTCCGCCTGCTGTTCTGCCGGACTTCAATACGATTAAAGGCTTATTTGCAATCAAATTCTCCGAAGCCGCCAGGAATTTGCGGCCGTCTTTAGCCCCCTCAAGATAAAGTGCAATCGATTTGATAGTATCATCGCCAGCAAAGGCATTGATCAGGTCAGTTTCATTTACATCAATCTGGTTGCCCAAACTGACCGCCGTTGAGATTCCCCATCCTTCTTCTTCAGCCCAGCCAGCAATCGTTGCGGCAACGGTTCCGCTTTGTGAAATGACCGCCATGCTGCCTTCCAGGGTGATCAGAGGCCACGAGGCGCATAGCTTATTCGGGATGTAATTGATCCCCTGGCAATTTGGGCCGATCATTCGGATACCTGTTTCGACAGATATTTCCAGCAATTCTTTTTCCAGGTCAATCCGGCCTGCTTCCCGAAAACCGCCGCTGATGATGATCGCTGCCCCAGCGCCTTTTGCAGCAGCCTGTCGTAAAACTCCTGGAACAAGAGCAGCGGGGACGACTATTACTACCAGATCCAGCTTTTCGGGAATCTCATCGATGGAAGATAATACCGCGCTACCCAGGATTTCCTTTTCCTTGGGATTGATCGGGTAAACACGCCCGGTATACCCTCCAAACAGGATGTTTGCCAGGATTACATGCCCTAGTTTATCAGGATTCGTTGAAGCGCCGACCACCGCAACCGTTCTGGCATTAAAAAAGCTGTCCAAATTGCTCGTGTGATCTGCTTCGCTATTCTGCATATGGTTACGGTTCCTTTAATTCGAGAGCGGTGGGTTTGGGCTGGAATGGTTTTGAACGCTGGACGATGATCACACCGCCCAGGATGAAGAGCAGGGCAACAATATACATCAAATTGACCTTCTGTCCAAATAACAGCCAGGCCAGTAAGGGAGCTATAGCAACCTGGAGCGAACTTAATGTACCTGCACTTGCCAGACTTGTGTACATCATAGCTGTAGTAACACCAACGAGTGCAATTGTATTGAAAACACCTGCAAATAACACATTGCCAATCAGGGCAAATGGCGCTGTCCAGTATTGGGAGATCTTGCCTGTTATTGCCAGGTAGGTATTCAGTACGACCAAGCTAAAGATAAGCGAAACCGCAAGCGCCTGGAACCTGTCAACCCTGTTGCGGGTTGCATTCGTGATAAATACTCCACCCAACGCCCAGCAAAATGCGGCACCAATTGCCAGGGGAACTGCAAAAATCCAGTTTTCCGGCAGGGATACATTTGCATTCTGCCCCAATCGCAATATAAAAACACCCGAAATACTGACCAGGATGCCGGTCAACATCCGTTTATTCAGGGCTTCACGGAAGACAAAAGCAGCAATCAATGCACTCCAGAGCACATTAGTTCCCAGCAATGGCGTGGCCACCATAACACCGCCAGTCCGGAATGCATTAAACAGTAAAGTATTGCCAATGACAAAGGTTAACAAACCATGGCTGATGACAAAAAGGAAGTATTTCCAGCTCTTGAAAACTGAAACAGCTTCTGGGTCCCTTTTGTACATAAAGAAACTCATGATAAGGGTAAAGAGCATGATGGGGGTCGCCCGCAAGGCCACACCCATTACAGGATCCAAACCCTGTCCATCGCTTGTTACCCCCCTGGATGCAAAAACATTATCAGCGCCGTATGCAAATGCCGATATCAGTGCCCAAATTTCCCCCTTACCAAAATGGATATGCCGATTGTGATGTGTACCTTCAGTTGCCAAATTACTCACCTCAATTTAGAATGCAAAAAGGTGACCCTTAAACAGGTGAAATCCAATTTCGGCAACCAGGCTTGCGATGACAATAATCACCCAGATGGTCAACCAGGCTATGCCGCTCTTGCTCCATCGAAATTCATTCAGATACGTCCGCTCTTTGTAAGCGCCAAATGCTTTACTGTCTAGCGCAAAAGCTGTGATCTGAGCTTTTCGAAGACTTCGCAGGAGGACTGCCAGGGTAAATATTTTGTACCTGTTAAGTAAACCTTTTATGCTTTTGTCGCGCCTAAGGCCACGCAACTTTTGTGCATCCTGAATATATCCAATTTCATAGGTAAGGATTGGAATATAGTTCAGTCCAACAAAGATTGTGAAGGCAATCCGGTAAGGGAGGCCTAAACGTACCAGGCCATTCACAAAATCACGTGGGTTGGTAGCCCAGACGAACAGCATAGATGATAACATAATATTGAGGATTCTTGCTGCTGAACCACCCCGCACAATCAATCCTTCGGTGTAATAGACCATTTTTCCGATATGGAATAACGGTGTTTCGCCTTTATAGGAGAAACCTCCCAGGAGAAACAAGAACGCCAGCGCCAGCAGGATTGTTAATGCACCGGTAATCCGCTGCCGGTTGATTTTCGCCATGAAAACGGCAGTCCCTAAAATGATAAAAAAAAGGACTAAATTAAATTGAGGAGGGTAAACAAAGACAAGGATTGCAACACAAAAAAGCCAAAAGAACTTGCTGAGTGCATCATACCTGGCAAAGACAGAAGGAATGCGGGCAAATTGAAACATGGCTATTTAACCTTTATGGCATTAATGAATGCTGAGGTTGTTGTGATTCCCTGCGGGAAGGCATACCCTTTCGCCCGGAGGTTACGTAACATAGAACAAATTGGTGGTTCCCTCAGTGCAGCTTTTTCGAGCAGCTCAGGCCGTTCGAAAAGCTCCTCAGGAGAGCCAAAGAACTCGATATTCCCAAAACTAAGCAGCAAGACTTTGGTGGCATATTCTGCTACCAGGCGCATATCATGCGAAATCATAATAACGCTAGTGCCTGATGTTAATAATTCGCTCAACCGGTTCATCAGGGCAGTGACGCGTTTCCGGTCCTGTCCATATGTTGGCTCGTCAAGGATCAGCAGTTCCGGTTTTGTGCTCAGCATGCAGGCAACACTCACCAGGCGCATTTCGCCTCCGCTGAGCATGAACGGGCTGACATTTTCCTTTCCATGCAGCTGGCATTGGTCGATCAGGACATCGACCCTTTCTTTTATATAGGATTCGTCTGCACCAATAGCCCTTAAATTAAATGCGATTTCATCAAATACTGATTGTCCTTGGGCTACGAATTGGTGTTCTGGATATTGAAAAACATAAGCCGCCCGGGCTGCAATTTCTGAGAGGTTAGCTTTCCTGGCTTCCATACCACAAACATTGATCTTGCCGGAAGCTGGCTCAAGTAAACCAACCAGTTGTTTTACAAGGGTTGTTTTCCCAGAACCGTTATTTCCAACAATAGCTAACATTTCTCCTTTCGCCATCTCAAAAGAGACACCTTTCAGTATTTCAGGTCCCTTTCCATAAGAAAAATGTACGTCATTAACCTGGACAATGGATTCTTCTTTGGCATTTTCTATTAGCTTATGTTCCTGCCCTTGCCCAGATAATTCTATTTGTCTATTATCTATGAGTGTCCCCACCCACTGTGCCGCCGAATCAGTTGTCAGCGGGATAACCCCATCAGTCTGCTGTAGGCCGGCTTCTTGAAGGCGAACCACAAGTTCAACAACTTGAGGCAGTTCTACCCCCAGGTTGTCCATGATATCCTTCCCATATTTTAAGACATCAGCTGGAGCTCCGTCATAGGCAACGGTTCCATCCTGTGTAAGGATCACGATCCTGTCTGCCATATATACAAGTTCATCCAGGCGGTTTTCGATCACAATGCAAGTTGTCGCTTCATTTAAAACCAGGTTCCGGATAACTTTGAAAACTTCCATGCTGCCGACTGGATCCAGATTTGCTGTGGGCATATCAAATACCAGCACTTTAGGCTGCATTGATAGTACAGACGCGATATTGACTTTTTGCTTCTGCCCGCCGGAAAGTTCAAAGACAGAATCATAGCGGGAATGTTGGAGCGAGATCATATCCAACAGGGAGTTAACCCGTACAACCAGCTCATCCCGAGCAACTTTCAAATTTTCAGGGCCGAAAGCAATTTCATCTTCCAGGAAAAGGGTGCATAATTGGCCTTCGGGATCTTGAAAGACAAGGCCAACATCGCGCGACATATCTGGAGTGGTGGATTCCCTTGGATCGGTTCCACACACAGAAATCTCTCCTGTTATTGTGGCTGGCGTTGTGTAAGGGATCAAGCCATTCATAAGTTGCGCAAAGGTCGATTTACCGCTCCCGGTAGGGCCACAAAGCAAAACCAGTTCCCCCTGGTTGATTTGCAGATTGATATCATGTAAAACTGGATGTTCAGTTTCATCATACTGCACAGTCAAATTGCTGATGTTAATAATGGGTGTGGATGGGGACACTACGCTACTCCTCTGGAAAATCAACTGGATTGTTTAGAAATAAGAAAACTCTTCAACAAGCCAGTTTTCTTCAGAAGATCGCCAATTATTTTCCCTAACACTCCTGCTTCAATGCCAGCAGTGAAGAATGTTACAACACCCCTCCAAACCAGCCCAAAGAGGTCATACCATTGGTACAGCCCAAAAGCGAATACAACTACGATGTAATTGAATAAACCATCAACACCTGCAGCTAACAGGCATGCAAGCCAACCCCAGTTCTTGTATTTGAACAGGTAGAATACCAGTTCAGTGCCAAGACCATGAGCAATGCCAAAAGCTACTGCCCACAGACCTGCTGGATTTCCTGCCAGGAATTGGACAAGCCCATTGATTACACCAGCGAGGATAGCTGCACCAGGTTTTCTGACAACGTATGCAGCCAGTAGAGTCACAATCCCAAACGGGGCGAAGAACAATGCAGCAGTTGGATTGACTGCATTGATCCCTGTGTACACAATACCGATCAGGTTATTGATGATCCCAAATACCACGCCAAGAATCGCAATGAATACGAGTTCTACGGTGGTAAAGCCCTTCTTTTGTTGTTCAGCCATGCTGTTTCTCCTTTTTTAGACTTGGTTAATTGTGTATCCAGTCAAAAAGTTGAGGGGTTATACAGCGGTACAACACGCCACCTCGTGGTACAACGACATGCACTTCAACAACCTTTGGTTTGAGTTTCTTATGCCCGGTTTTTCCTCCTTTCAAACATCTAGCAATACGCTTTATTCACAATTGCACCTGCCACGCGGTCAGGAGTGGCTGGCAGGCGGTAGATCCGTACCTTTACGGCATCATGGATAGCGTTAATGATTGCCGGTGCACTCGGCACGGTTGCAGCTTCAGCTATGCCTTTTGCCCCAAATGGGCCAGATGGCTCAGGATCTTCCAATAAAATCACATCAATTGATGGCGAATGGGATATCGTCGGAATACCGATTTTCGCCAGGGTATCTGTTGCCAACCGTCCCTTATCCAGGATAAGTTCTTCTGACAGAGCATATCCCATCCCTATTACACAACTTCCTTCTATCTGCCCTCTTGCACCAAGCGGATTGATCGCCCGGCCAACATCATGGACAGCGATCATTTTCCGAACTTCTACCTCTCCTGTGGTTAGGTCGACATCCAGAATGGCGACCTGGGTAGCGTAACTGAAAGTAACAAAGTTGGTGTTCTCATCCTCTCCCATTGCGTCCAATGGATATGTTTTAGGGGGGTTGTAGGTATGGGAAAGGACCAATTTTCGATTTTGGCCGATCAGTACCTTTGCTATAGCAGTCAGGTCTTCTTCAGAATACGGGCCTAAATGCCCGATTTCATCCGCCAACCTGGCAGTAAATCCTGATGCTGCCTCCATTACTGCATTACCGGACATGTAAGTCGTCCGAGAAGCGCTGGTAATCCCTCCATCCGGTGTAAATCGCGTGTCACAAGCCAGTACTTCCACCATCTTGTATGGGACCTTTATTGCATCAGCCGCAATCTGTGCGATAGTTGTATCCGCGCCCTGTCCCAGTTCAGCACCTCCAAAAAGAACCAGGATCTTGCCATCAGGCTGAAGCTCCAGGGTCACCCCAGCTGGCTCAGGTAATCCCAATCCAAGGCCTACATTCTTGTAACTGCTCGCAATGCCAATACCGCGTTTCAATCCAGGTAAGGGCGGGGGCAGTTCAGTCAGGGCATTGGCAATTTCCTCCTCAGCCCGGTCGATTGTTTGCAGGAATGGAACACTGGCTTTCAAAATTTGTCCTGTTGCTGTTTGGCTCCCGATCCGCAAGCCATTTTTCCTACGGATTTCAAAAGGAGATAGGCCAAGGGCTTCTGCAGCTTCATCCACCAGACATTCAATCGCGTAAGCAGACTGCGGAATTCCAAACCCGCGCATCGCACCGCAAGGAAGGTTGTTGGTATAAACAGACAATCCATTTATGCGGATATTAGGAATTTCATACGGGCCAGTTGCAAACAGGGTAGCCTGATCCAGCACTGGAATGCCTGCACTGGAATAAGCGCCTGTATCTGCCAGGATCTCACAATCCAGCGCCTGGAATATTCCGTCGAAGGTGCAGCCAAGACGTAGCCGGTGGTGCATGGCATGCCGTTTTGTATGCAGCTGAAGGCTCTCGAGGCGGGTCAATACCATGCGCACCGGCTTTTTTGTCTTCCAGGCTGCTAATGCAAGGTATGGATGCAGGCTCATATCGTTCCGGGCGCCAAATGCCCCCCCTGGAGAGATATGTACCAGCCTGACTTTCTCCGGTGGCAGGTTCATAATGGCAGCCACATTGAAGGAGTGGATAGTGACCGCCTGGCTGGCCATATGAACGGTTACTCCTTTTTCATCGTCCCATTCAGAGAACCCGGCCTCAGGTTCCAGGTAGGCATGGTCAACGAAAGGCGTGTCAAATTCCCTTTCCAAGATAAGGTCTGCAGATTCCAGTGCCTTGTCGACTTCGCCGCGCTCGACATGAGTCCCATACATCACATTGGATGGTTTGTCACCTGGCCGGGGATCATGCAGAATTGGTGCATCAGGTGCCAGCGCATCACGGGGACTAAAGACGCCTTGCAGAACTTCATACTCTACGTTTACTTTTTCTGCAGCTTCCCGTGTGGCTTTTTCTGAGCTGCCAATAACCAGGGCGATGATATCTCCCATGCAGCGCACTTTGCCCCCTGCAGGGACAAGCACTAACTGGTCAGGAATAATGATCCCCTGTGCATTTTTCCCGGGGATATCTTCGGCAAGAATAAAATCGAGAACGCCTGGTGACGACCTGGCTGCATCAAGGTGAATTGCTTTAACCACTGCAAACGGGTACTTGCTGAATACAGGTACTGCAAAGAGTGCTCCATCAGGATAGTAATCAGCTCCATAACGGAATGCCCCTTTTACTTTCGCAATTCCATCCCTGCGTAAGAGCGATTTTCCGACAACCTCACCTGAGACTGCTGCAGGCAAGCTGATATCTTTGTGGTTTCGAAGGGCAAAACCAGCAGTCTTTACTGCTTTGATGATCGTTTCATATCCTGTACAGCGGCACAGGTGCCCATTGAACTCGCGCTTAATGGTGTCATCATCCGGATCGGGGTTTTTGTCCAGCAACACTTTGGCAGCAAGCACCATTCCTGGTGTGCAAAAACCGCACTGGACAGCCCCTTCAACCAGGAATGCTTTCTGGATGACATGTAGCTCATCAGGATCGGAACCAGTAATCCCTTCAACGGTGACCACTTCCCCGCCGTTTGCCTTGAATACGGGGGTAATACAGGAGGCTACTGGCTGTCCATTTAAAAGTACTGTACAGGCTCCGCACTCGCCAACCCCGCAGCCAACTTTTGTGCCGGTCAAATGCAGCAAATCGCGCAGGACTTCAACCAGCATAGTTCCAGGTGCGACATCCAGCTGTACATGTGCGCCATTGACTTTGAACTCGATGTGAGCCATAGTTACTTCTGCCTTTCCGCAAAGCACTGAAGCGCATCCAGCAGTGTGTTTTCAACCAGCACACCTGCCAGTGTTTCCCGGTACATGCGGGAGCACCGCAGCAGGCTGTCACGCGGCCTGGACTCTGATTGGGCCAGGTTGGCTGTTTCCTTGATCACATCCAGTGAAGGCTGTCTACCCGTCAGGCAATGTTCAGCCTGTACAGCATGCATTGGCGCAGGGGCTACCGGACCAAGGACGATTGAAGCTTCCTTCACCACGTCATTTTCCAGGTGTACCACTACAGCTGCACATAAAACCGGCAGGGCGATCGATTTGCATTTACCAACCCGGCGGTAGGAAGAGACCGAATTAGCTTCGGGTGTAACGAATCTAAATCTGCGGACAAACTGGGAGGTACTATCAACCTTTGACACACCTGGTTTTTCGTATAGCTGTGATACAAACTGCCAGGTTGTTCCATTTTTGCTGATGATTTCTGCTTCAGCATTCAAGGCTGTCAAAGCCAGGGCGGTGTCCGCTGCCGGCTGTGCATTTACGACATTTCCGCCGACCGTTCCTGCGTTCCTTACTTGTGGCGAACCGACTTCTTCCGCCGCCAAAGCCAGGCATTTGGCAATTTTTTTTATCAGTGGAGAAAAAGCAAGCTCAGCATGTTTTACAGCTGCTCCTATGTACGTGTAACTTTCGTCCTGGTCAATTCTGCACATCTCAGGCAAGCCTGAAACATCCACAAGAGCTTCCGGCAGATGCTGCCCTGCTTTCATTTGCAGAACCAGATCGGTACCGCCAGCGATAACGCGGGCTTTCCCCTTATAACTGGCAAGCATTTCCAGAACCTCTGAAGTACCCTTCGGAATTAAATATTCCTGTAACATGCTGAGCTGCCTTATCTTTGGTTATTTCCCGTTCTCGAGGTAATCAAAGAGCCTTTTTACATCCCATTTCGGATCGATACCCAGTTTTTCCAGGGAACGGCCTTCAGCACGAAAATCACGGTCCAGCAAACCGCCGGCAATATCCACCATGGCATTGCTTATGGGAGTAGGAACCCCGAGCCAGCGTCCCAGTTCACAATATGTGTATAACCCATGCGGAATATCTTCGGTCAGGTGGCGGGTATTTAGTTTGAACGGTCCTTCGCAAATAGCCAATTTTTCAGTATGGATGGCATCATACAATGGCAACACGCCTTCATTTTCCCTGCCAGCAGGGTTCCAGCCCACATGATCGATTTCTTCTTCAAGTGTATAGGCCTTGATTCCCAGCGCTTCAGAGATCGCCATCCGCTCACGGTCGATCAACTTTATCAGGTTAACCACAGCAGGCGTAGTGGCTTCTTCATCGAACAGGTGGAAGGTAGGATCTCCACGCTCAATCCTGGCTGCATTGCAGATCATAGGAGCCGGATGAGTGATGGCATTGTAGTCCACCAGGATGGATTCCAAAACATTGGCTGCCGGGCGGATCGAACACTCCGGGAAGGCTGTTTTTAAACCAGCCAAAACCCGGTCCTGTTTCTTACCGGGGAAGGATGCGGTGATCAATTCCATTACCCGGGCTTCAATACGCACCAGGGTCGGTCCCATACGGGTTGCCCCGTATGGCAGGGTGTTGGTATCGCCGATGGCAACATCCGCTGTTACACCCATATCCCGAAATACTTTGCCATAAATCAAACATGCGCCGCCTTTCCCCCAAATTACTATTGTTTGACCGTCTTCTACATAGGGGGCACATAGTTTTGCAAATGTCTCATGAGCAAACGCCGGTACGGGATTAAAGATCAGGTCTGCGCCTTTTACAGCTTCTGCAATATCGGTCGTAACAGTATCTACTTTTCCAAATCCTTCATCGATGACCTCGAGACCGCCTCTTGCTTTTATTGGATCAAGTTTTTCGCCTAATTGCGGTACTTCGTATAGCGCAACCGAATGGCCGCGCATGGAGAGGTCTGCTGCTGCAGCACATCCACCATTCCCTGCACCCAAAATCGCTATTCTTGCCATGATCAATCTCCCTTTTTATTATTTTGATTGCCGTTTCTGGTTTCTTAATGCTTCGGTACTGGTTATATCGACCTTAGCATCCACGATGACAACACCATATGCATCTCGTGCTCTTTCAAGAGATATATAGCCATTCAATACATCATTCAGAACCAACTCTGCACTGCGATCCAGCGGATTACCCCAGCCGCCGCCGCCAGATGAGTACACTGTATAAACATCACCTTTCTTCAACTGGCGCATGCCTTTTGCGGGTAGTCGGTCTTCTTCTTTGGTTCCTTCGTTGATGATGAGGTTGTTTACGCTTCCCGGTTTACCACCAAACAAGCCAAAGGGAGCATTTACTACACCATCACCAAAAATAGCCAAAAAGGGTTCATCATCATAGAACTGGATGGAATACTTCACGCCAAGCCCACCCCTGTACTTTCCAGCACCTCCAGAATCCATATCAAACTCGTGGCAAAGGGAAAGGTGGGGCATATCAATTTCGTTGGTCTCAATGTTCGGCGCTGTCAGACCACCCAGGTCAATCCCGTCACCAATGTAATTAGGTCCGTCCATAAAAGGCATTGCCCCGCCGCCGCCCATACCGCAGAAGGCATAACCAACATAAAATTCGCCTTTGCGCGGGTCAATTCCCGAAATTGCAGGCCCGCACCAGCGATTCCAGGCTGCTGGAGCTTTGTGCGGCAGCGCTTTGGATAACGCCATATACATTGCCTCCAGGATAGCGCAGGCGGTATCCAGCGTGCAGCTGGCTACCGGGGCAGGCGGAAGCGGGTCGACAATGGTCCCTTTCTCGGTTGTGATGTGAATTGGAGTGTATGCTCCTTCGTTGTGGGGCACTTCCTGGCTCACACAGGTCAGAAAAGCCACATAGACTGAGGTGGCAGAATTAGCAAACGGGCTGTTGATGAAACCGGTGACTTGCGGATCCGTACCGGCAAAGTCAACCCAGACTTCATCACTCTTAACTTCAATTTTTGTTTTGATCTTAATATTAGTTGCTTCAAACCCGTCACCATCCAATACTGCTTGACCTTCATAGACGCCATCGGGTATCTTGCTGATCTCAGCGCGCATCATCTGATCAGCATAACTGTGGATTGCTTCCAAGATTTCCTTTAGGCGCTCAACACCAAAATCTTCAGCCATTTCCAGCAAGCGCCTTTCAGCGACATTACAAGAAGCCACCTGGGCTCGGATATCACTTTCGAACAGGTCGGGCATGCGGGTGTTGATCTTCAGCAGGTCGATGACGAACTGGATCGGACGGCCATCCTCGTAGATCTGGATGGCTGGAATGCGGATACCCTCATGAAAGATCTCTTTGGCTTCCGGGCTATAGCTGCCAGCCACCATTCCACCCACATCGAGGTGGTGGGCACGGTTAATTGCCATGAAAAGCAACTCACCTTTATAGTAAATGGGCTTTACAACGGTAACATCTGCCAGGTGGGTTCCACCTTCGTATGGGTCATTAATGAGGTAAACATCCCCTGGTTTCATGTCCTCGCGGAACTTTTCCACCACAGCCCTGGCTGCCAACATGGAGGAGGCCGTGTGGGAGGGAACACCGTCCACCTGGGCAACAATCCGCGGAACCCAATCGCAAATTGCGCAGGAGAAGTCATGCACTTCAGCAAATATAGGCGAGCGTGAAGTGCGCATCATGGTAATACCCATTTCCTTGTTAACTGTACCCAGGCGGTTAAAAACCACTGACATTGTGATCGGATCGACTGAATGATTGGTCATGTCTTTTGCTCCAAATGTAGCCTAATTAATTCTGCACCCGTCAGGACTTCTTGAGGGCATTAATTTCTATGACAACATTCCCCAAGCGGTCAATGGTTGCCTTGTCATATGGATTCACCACGATGGTGGTTGTCACTTCCTCGATAATTGCCGGGCCTTCGATGATATTGCCGGCTTTTAATTTGCTCCCATCGAAAATTTGTGTATCAACCCAGCCGCCTAATTCACCAAAATACGCCTTGCGGGAGCCTTTAATCGCTTCAGACGAATCCTTTCCGCCAGTCTGCCAGCTGGTAAGGGATGTTTTAGGAATAATCCCCAACCCTGTCAGCCGGATGTTGATCGATTCAAGCGGGCTTTCAGGTTCGCTGTAAAGGAAAAGCCTGTTGTGGGCATCGTTGAAGCGCTTTTTGATCTCTGGTAACATGGTTTCATCGATTTTTCCAGCAGGGATGGTAACTGGCACTTCGTGGTGTTGACCCATATAACGCAGATCAAATCCGCGCTCAATCTGGATCTGATCTTCATTAAGTCCTTCAGCTAACAAGGTAGCCCTGGCTTCAGCTTCCATCGCATCAAATGCCTGGTTTACCTCATCAAAATCAATGTTGTCCAGCGGTTTCCACATAGTCCTGACATAGTCGTGCTTCAAGTCGCTTTCCAGCATACCCATAGCGCAGAATACCGAAGCTGTTTTAGGAACGATAACACGCGGAATGCCAACGATTTCTGCAATCTTGCAGGCATGCAGAGCACCGGCACCTCCTGCTGCTACCAGCGAGAAATCTCGCGGATCGTGGCCTTTTTCGACACTGACCACGCGGGTAGCATCTGCCATGTTGTTATTGACCACGGTGTAAATTCCATACGCTGCTTTAATGGTGTCAATATTCAGCGGGTCTGCAATTTCTTGCTTCACCGCGTTATAAGAAGCCTGTTTATCGATTGCAAACTCACCACCGAGGTAGAAGTCTGGATTGATATACCCCAAAACGACATTAATATCTGTTGTTGCTGGTTTTGTTCCGCCCTTTCCATAACAGGCCGGACCGGGTACAGCGCCGGCAGACTGCGGGCCAACTTTTAGCATGTTTCCCTGGTCCAGGTAAGCCAGTGATCCGCCGCCTGCGCCAATGGTATGGATGTCGATCATCGGCAATGCCACCCGGTAACGGGCAATCTCGCCTTCGGTCGTCATGGAATAATTGCCGTCTTTGATCAGGGTTACATCATAGCTTGTGCCGCCCATGTCCATCACGATCAGGTTTGGCATAGAAAGCTGTTTGGCGAAGAACATACCGCCAACTGCACCAGCGGAAGGGCCTGAAAGCAGTGTAGAAGCTCCGTGTTCCACACCATAACTGGCAGACATAATGCCGCCGTTGGATTGTGTAACAAGTACCTCCCTTTTCAAACCGGCATCTGCCAGTTTCTTCTGCAGTTTGGCTAAGTACCTTCCAAGTACTGGGCCGACATAGGCATTGACCACCGTGGTGGAAGCACGCTCATATTCCCGGATTTGAGGAAGAATCTCTGAAGAAATGGAAACATAACACTCAGGATATTCCTCGAGAATGATCTCGCGAATCCGTTTCTCATGTACAGGATTCATAAAAGAAAAGAGCGTACAAACCGCGATGGCAGTGACATTTTCTGCTTTTAGCTGGTTTACAACCTGGCGGGTTTCGGCTTCATCCAGCGGGGTGATCACGTTACCAGAATAATCAATACGTTCTGTTACTCCCAGGCGAAGATGGCGTGGGATGATCGGTGGCGGTGATGCGAGGGAGAGATCCCAAATATTTTCCTTGTGCGCCCTGCGCATTTCCAACGCATCTCTGAAACCCTTGGTTGTGATCAGTCCTGTCTTTGCCCCGTTGTATTGCAGCATGGTATTGGTGGCAACGGTCGTGCCATGCACCAGGAGATCTACCTTTGCCATAAAGTCCGGGAACTCCAGCTCAAAGAACCTGGCAGCCTTTTTCAAACAATCGAATAAGCCGATTGAAGAATCTGCAGGCGTGGAAGGAGATTTGAAGATATACATCTCCCCGGTGCTGGTAACCACCACGAGGTCGGTGAATGTACCTCCAATGTCTATGCCTACCCGGTATGTGACATTGCTCATTATATTGCTCCTGATTTTTTCCAGAGTTTGGTTGTTTCTTCTACACATTTTTGCTGGATTTCGTCCTCATCGACATTTACCAGGTTGTGGTTGTCTACCACAACCTTCCCATCCACCAGAACCGTCTCCACCTCCGATCCATTTACATCATTGATCAGTGTGTCATAGAATAACTGCGGCAGCAGGGGAGAGGGCTGGATGGGCTTGATTATCAGAATGTCGGCTTTCTTTCCGACTTCCAAAGAGCCGATCTCATGGTCCTTCTGAATGGCGTGGGCAGCGTTTGTAGTCGAAAGATCAATTGCCTGGAATGAAGGAATTACGCCCGGATTATGGTGGTGCACCTTATGCAACAGGTATGCCATGCGGATATACTGGAATTGGTCCATGGTGAAAAAGCAGTCGTGTCCGATGCTTACGGTGATTCCTTCGTTCAGCATTTCCACGATAGGAGCCACACCATTTCCACCCAGCATATTGCTCATAGGGGTATGTGCAACTTTGACGTCATATTCCTTCCAGAGGGCTATTTCATCGGGTGTCATGTGTATGCAGTGCGCAGCAAGAACATCCGGACCAAGAAAACCCGTATCTCTCAGGACAAAGGGTGCGGTTCTTCCAAATTTTTCCACGACCATCGAAGGCGGAATTTCTGCCACATGAATCTTCAAGCCTGCCCCCAGGTCTGTGGCAATACCTCTAACCTCGCGCAGCATTTCTTCACTGGTAGTGTAAACAGTATGGACAGCGATGCGTCCAGAAACCCGGCTATCCGGCTGGCCTTTCCATTTCTTAAAGAAGCGCACATTTTCGTTGATGCCGGCGCGTGCATTCTCTTTTGAGATACGCTCAGTTGATTCATAGCAAAAGACCGCGCGGCTGCCGAGCTTCAACACCGCATCTGCTGAAACATCCAGGCAGCCATCTACCACACTCGGAGCTTCAACCATGTCCACAACCGTGGTTGTGCCTGTTTTTAGCATTTTTGCGGCAGCCCAGAGTGAACACCAGTAAATACTGTCGTATGTTGTAGCCTCTTCAATATCAGGCCACCACCACTTGGTCAGCAAATCCATGAAAGCCTGAAATTTCGAGTAATCCACTGGCATGTTATGCCCGACCACACTGGGCATATGCGTATGAGTGCAAATCAAACCGGGCATTACAATCTTTCCGCTTGCATCGATGACCTTCTTTGCAGGATAGGCCTTTTCGACATCTGCCGTTGGACCAATTGCCACGATTTTGTTACCCTCTATTGCCACCGCTCCATCAGCGAAAATCCTTCGTTCAGGATCCTGAGTGCCAACTAAGGCTCCCTTAATCAAAATATCAGCCATAATACTGCCCTCCTCCTAGTCAAAATAGGTGAGACGAATTGCATCAAAAATACAGGCGTCGCGACAAAGGCCGCAACCATAGCATTTATCTTGAACCAAATGGACTTTATGTTCATCGCCCATATACAGCGCATCATAGACGCATGAGATCACACACTTATTGCAGCCTGTGCATTTCTCCGGATCGATCACGGGCGGCTGCGGCTGCGTGACTGCAACCAGACCTCTCGTTTTTCTCGACTCAATCTTCTTTTTCGTGATACCGATAAAATCTGACACATCAGAATAACCGTTTTTCTCAACCCATTTATCAATTCCCTCAACAACCCGCTGGAATTGTTTTGTGCCTTTTAAGTGTCCGGCTGTTACTACCCCTACAAATGAAGCTCCTGCCATAAAATATTCAATGGCATCTTCTGCACGGTTGATACCGCCCACGCCGATCAGGGGAATGTGGACATGCTGCGCCATTTCCATGATCATTCGCACAGCGATTGGTTTAATTGCTGAACCGGTCAGACCTCCAACACCGCGTGGACCACCCAGGGTTGGTTCGCCAGTTCTAATATCGATTTTGATTGCAGGACCAAACGCATCTGCACATGCAATCGCATCCACACCGGCTTGCTCACAAGCCAGAGCCCACTCAACCACATTGGCATGGAACAACATGCTGAATTTAGCAATCACGGGAACATTCACTGCAGCCTTAACTGCCTTAATATTTGCGACGTACGGCGCAACATCATGCACCTCTGGAGGGGGCATGTTCAATCCAGGGAACATCGCTTCCAGGATTTCACCCATGTGGGGACAGACGGTTGGCATTTCGATCATATCTGCACCGGCAGCAACAGCTTTGACAGCCAGGTCTGCCGCTTCTGCCGGGGTCAAGCCTGCAATGGAAGCTATAATCGGTATTCCTGCAGCTTTTGATGCCGGCAATTCTACATCGAACCACTGGCTGGCAGGGTAGGTGGTTCCGAAGACACTGTTGATAAAACCACCTTCAACCATGCTGAAGCATGGTCTGACATCTTCTACTGCATTAGCAGTGATCGTTTTGGTTACAACTGCGGCAACGCCTGTCTCAGCCACCCGGTTGATATTGCCTGCATCTGCGCCATGACAACCCGCTGCCACTATGACTCGGTTCTTGAGAGGTACACCTGCAAGGTTCAGAGATGCATTTTTCATTGCATTCTCCTTATCAGATTGTCTGGGGAGTGGACACTTGTCCACTCCCCGTTTTTTGGTGAATATTATGCGCCTAAAGTTAAAGCAAGGACGGCCTTTTGTGCATGAAGCCTGTTTTCTGCTTCATCCTGGATAAGCGAATTTGGCCCGTAAATGACGTCTGCTGTTACTTCATGTCCAACCGCTGCCGGCATGCAGTGCATGAATTTTGCGCCTGGTTTTCCTAATTTCATAACATCATCGTCAACCCTCCAGTGCTTAAACCTTTCAGGTTCTTTGTTGTGGGGAGTAGGAGCTTGCCAGTTATTTTCAGGTGAGCCAGCCCTGAAAACATCTGGCATGACGTAGCAGTATGCATTGATGAAATCTGCGTCTTTGGCTGCCTTCTTCAAATCATGGACTATTTCGATGCTGGCACCATTTTCGGCTGCATAACCCATAGTGCGGTCAATAATATCTTGTGGAGGTGTGTATTCCTCAGGGCAGGCCAGTACAAACTGAAAGTTCGGCAGCCGCGAAGCCAGATACATGCTGGAGACAACCAGCCCCATCGGGGGATTGTATTCATGGTATGCCCAGGTGAGGACATATTTGACATTATCAAAGCGTCCTTTTTTCTCCAGGACGGTCTCAAAATCTGCCAGCGCCTGGAATGGGTGTTCGTAATCAGTCGAAGCATTGAACACCGGAATAGTCAGCAAATTGGCAGCTTCCACGAGGGTAGATTGTGCCAGCAAGCGGGCAATCAAAATGTCAAAATAGCGGTCCATTACCCGGCAGGTATCGCCCCAGCTTTCAACGCCAGAATCCGACCATACTTTACCTCCGCTGAGATCTTCAGCCGCACCACCCAGCTGCTGCATCGCCCGCCAGAACGACATACGCGTGCGTGATGAGGGTGTCTCAAAGACCATTGCTGCCGCTTTGCCGCGCAGAATATGGTCCTGGAATTCGCCACGGGAAATTCCCCTCTTTAGTTCAAGGGCTGTCTGCAATATGATATCGATTTCTTCCCGTGAAAAATCCGCCATTGACAATACATCTCGACCTTTTAAACTATGTGCACCCATTACAACCTCCTTTTAGTTTTGTTTACTGACCACCTTCCATCGGTGGTAAAAAAGACAACTGGTCTCCATCATGGAGTTGTTGATCCAACACTTCCAATGACTGGTTATGCCTGCGGTTCAGCATAATCAAGGTTAGCGGAGCGGGGTTGGCGTCCTCAAGCAGTGGTTTCAGGATAGCGGTATCAAAATCGGGATGAATCTGGTCCCTGAGATATAAAAGAAATTGGCGCAAGGTGAATCCATCCTCCACACTGGCAATCAGCTCTTTTTTTCCTGCCAGCAGCCGCAAATTACCTGAGAACCGGACTGCAATTTCCATCACTGGCTTCTTAACCCCAATGCTTCCAATTTTTCCGGTGTTCGATAACCATTCACATCCCAACCGCGGATGGTGTAGTAATCATTGATGAGATATGAAAAATCCTCACGAGTTAAGGGCTTGTACCCTTCCGGGAAATCCAACGGAACCTGGAAACAAATCTCAGGCAAAGCATCCTGAGATGGGTCTATGCCTGCATTTAAATTATACAGGCGCTCCATGTTCCATATCTTTTCACCCAGGAGGTTAAAGTCTTCTGCTGTGTAATTCATTTCAGTCTCATTTCCTATGCCTCAACACTCAATGCGCCTATCGCACATTCTGCAACACAAAGGTAGCGCCCTTCGCAGGTATCGCACTTGATCGCAAGGCTGCTTCCTGGGTCCAGCCAGACAACGTCATAAGGGCAGGCATCTACACAGCTTCCACAGCCGATACAAAGCTCAGACAGCACTTTTACAGAACCTTCTGGCATAAAAACCATAGCTTCGGTTGGGCAGGTAGGCAATCAGGGTACTTGCATTGTAAGCACAACCGACATTGGGCAGGTTTGGCCAGTCTGTGAGGATCCTGATTCCAGATTTCTTATCGTTGTAAACTTGATGATGCACGAATGAACATTTCAGTTCGCAGGTGCGGCATTCGGTGCACTTCTTCAAGTCAATAAGGAGACGTTTTGCCATCCGAGCTCCTAATAAGCAAACGGGACACCCAGGTGGGCAAGTTCTTCCTTAACACGGTCATAGCAAGCTTTATGTTCAGTTGTTGGAACGAGTTTGCCGGTATCATACAGCTGCTCAAAGGGGAGGCCTTTGGGAGCTGTTTCAAGCGTCATGGTGTCTTTATACTTTTCATACAGTTTCTCCACAATTCCAGCTGCCTGTTCACGGGATAATTTTGCTGCTGCATGACCGACCTCAGCAAACAATCTTCCCATCAATGGGCTGACGTTATTGAATCCCAAAGGTTCAGCCGGGCGGGGGCCGCTAATGCTGCTGCCGCCGGTTACCACTGCCAGTTCAAGTGCTGCAAACTCATATGCATACTGATCAGAACCAGCCCTGCCTGCTGTAGTGTGCGAGGTGGTGGTGATGATCTTGCTGTTCCGATTTGCAGCCTGGTTTGCCAGCGAACCGAGGAACAGGGAATGGTTATTTGTTTGGGTCTTGTATTTGATATGCTGTGGACCAATGTGGCAGATTTCACTGTTCAGCATGATCGAAGCAATGAATGAAGCCACTGCAATAATGGCTGTACCATCCGGACCGCCGCCGTAGCCACCAACCAGGGGAGTATGTGCCATGTAAATGGGTGTGCCATACGCCAGGTAATATCCCAACCTGCCCATGGTCACATCATCCACCTGCAGCTCAGAGAGCAGCACCATTGCACGCGGGTCCGTTTTTCTCAAGCCAAAAGCTTCATTCGTGCAAGCTATCTCATTCAAAGCCATCACAGAATGGCCAATGATCGCCATTCCAGGCCGACCTGCCCTGCGGACAGCTTCACGCGCCCATTCCCCATAGAGGACTGCCGCACGACTGGATAACCCTGAATTGGGGCGAATCATCAGTCCATCCAACTCTTTCAGGTATCCAGGCAGGAAGAGGCAGTCTATGATTTGTTCCTGGGCAAAGGCCTCGTTGAGCTTGATGAACATGTTCTCATGGGTATCAGCGTTAAATGGGCCGCTCATTACAAAAGGAGGGCGGGGGTCTTCCACACCGCGGTGATACACAGTGGTGAATTCTTTCCCTTCACCCATGTTCACTTTACCCGGAAGGTTATTGAGCGTATCCTCAATTTCATCCTTGGTGAACTGGATGACACGCCGGCTGTTCATGGAAAATAAGCCTGAACGGAGAATCAATTCCTTGCCAGCTTCCCAGCAGCGGTCTGCCAGGCCGTCATCGAGGTTGACAAGCGTTTTACCATCCCACTTGACATCGTATTCCTTTTTCAGGGCGAGTACATTCGCAGCGACACGCTGCATCAGGAAATCGTTTCCTTCCATCAATGGGCCAGTTTCAGCCCGCTTGGCAATCTCTTTAAAATTCATTTTGTCCACTCCTTAGCATGTGCATCTAAAACGCGAACAGCCTCGATGGCATCGCGAGCATAAGCATTTGCACCAATCTCATCTGCCCACTTTTGGGTCACGGGAGCGCCGCCAACGATCACAAAGAACTCTTCCTGCAGCCCTTTGTTTCGCAGCATTTCAAGGACATCACGCTGGTAAAGCATGGTGGTTGAAAGCAGTGCCGATAGGGCAATCACATTGGCGTGGGTTTCCTGGGCAGCCTGGATAAAGCGGGGAGAAGGAACTTCTACTCCCAGGTCATGAACTTCATATCCATTTGCTGAGAGCATGGCCCCAACCACCGTTTTTCCGATGTCATGGATATCACCCTCTACCGTACCGAGCACCACAACACCTTTCTTTTCAACCGCAGTGCCTTTTGCCTTTAGGGCATTCTCAAGGACTTCCACCCCGGCTTTCATGGCATTGGCTGCCATGACCAGCTCAGGCAGGAAGATATCCATGCGCTCGAATGCCTCGCCAATTTCGCGGATGGTAGAAGCGAAACCCTTATCCAACGCTACAGCGGGATCGATCCCTGAATCGACCGCTTCCTTTGCAGCAGCAACTGCTGCATCAGTATCATAATTTGCTATTGCATCCTGCATTTTCTTAAAAACGACTTCTTCTGACACATTAACCTCCAGTATTGATCAATTATTTTGCTTTCAGGCGTTGCCAAACAGGGATAGCTTCTTGCCAATCCCTTTTTCTGCAGCCAGCTTATAAGCCTGGTAAGAGAGGCAAAGGTCTTCAGTACCCATACCAATAGGAGCAAAGAATATCCGCTCGTCATGGTTTTCCCTTCCGGGTTTTTCTTTACAGAGAATCTCGCCAAGCTCCCAAACATCTTCTTCTTTGAGCATGCCATTCGTGATCATCAAAGCTACAACCGGGGTAACACGGTGGATCACATGCTCGAGACCGTCTATAATGACCTTATTAGAGTTCAGGACAACCTCAAACTCCTGTTCCTGGTATGAGCCTACAGCAGCGAAAAGGCTGCCTTTCTTCATCCAGGCTTCTTTCACTATCGGTTCATCTGCTACTGTTACAGTAACAACGATATCTGCATCACGCACTGCAGCTTCAGGTGTTTCTACAGCTACTGCATCAATGCCGAACCGTTCTTTAACTTCCAGCGCATACTGCCTGGCAGCATTAAAATTGACATCATACCCTTTAACCAGTTTGATGTTCGGCACACCCACTTTCAACGCTTCGATCTGGGTGCGTGCCTGAACACCGCAGCCGATCATTGCCACTACTTCTGAGTCCTGGTTGGCAAGGTATTTAGCGCCGACACCGGTTACAGCCCCGGTCCGCATGGCGCTGAGAAGCGTGCAATCCATTACGGCAACTGGAAAACCTTTTTCTGCATCGTTCAGGATGTACAGACCGGTACCCCTGGGCATTCCGTATTTGCGGGGATTTTGCGGGAAACCGGCAATCCACTTGATGCCAAAGGCATCATAGCTGCCGCCAACATAAGCCGGCATGGCATTGCAGCGGCCGCGTTCACGTTCTCCCATATCCAAGACTGTCTTGTAAGGTAAAAGCACTTTCCCCTGATGATGCAGGGTGAAGGCATCCTCAACTGCCGACATGGCAGTCTGCATATCAATTCCGGTTGCCCGGATGTCTGCCTGGCTTAAGAAAACAAATTCAATATCTGACATTTTTGTCCTTTCCGGTGTTTATTTTGCTTCTCTTTTCTCTACTTCACGGACAATCCGCTCGAGCTCAGCTTCAGCTGCGGAATCCAGGGGATCGACTTTATGCTCAGCAATGATTTTCTGTACCTTTTCGTACGCCTTTTCTGCCACACCTTTTGAGCCTTCCAGTTCCCATTTGTCACGGGTCAAACGGTCTGCCAGTGGGGGAATATAATGTTCAGTTTTCAGGAACTGCATGGTATGGCGCTGCCCCAAGAAGTGACCACCGGGGCCAACTTTATCAATCACACCCAGCGCCAATGTATCAGCATTTACATTGATGCCTTCCAAGGTGCGGTATAGCTCACCGATGATTTCATCATCGATCACCAGGCCTTCTTTGCTTACAGTAAGGGCACCTTCCATGGTTCCGGGGTAGAAGATCTTATTGACGCCACCTAACACTGCCATAGAGAGGGTTAATGCCTTTTCGTAACCGGCCTGGATATCAAGGGTCTTTGAATCGGTGGCAGAAGCGGTCCCACGGCAGGGGATATCATAGAAATGGGCAATCTGTGCGCTGGCCACGTTGATCAACCCCATTTCAATTGCCCCAATCGCGATCCGGCCTACTTTCATATCCATGATTGAACCGCAAGTGCCATACCATACCGGATTGCCGGGATTTGCCAGTTGGACAATGGTGATGCCGCTGATAACATCAGCTGTCTGTTGTGCCAGCAAGCCGGCAAGTGTAACAGGTGAAGTTGCCCCAGCCTGGGGTTCGCTGGTGAAATCTATCGGGAGACCGTAACTGGCAAACAATAACGCACCGTCCATCTGGTCACGGTCATGGTGCAGGGGGGCGACCGGATTATCAGTCGTAAAAGTATACGGTTTCTTGCGCAATTCGCTTTCACCGCCAGCAATCACAGCAACCATCCGCAAGCAATCTTCAGCCAGGATGCGCTCGCGTGAGGTGGCCTTGATCACTTTACTCGAGTTCCGCACCGATTGCAGGTACCCATGCACATGGGTTGCCCGGATGGGAACTCCATCGATCTGCGGCATGATCGCACCGGAATGCAGTAAGTGATAATTGGGGAGTGCATCAGAAATCTTGATCAGGTGACCGACATCTTCAAGGGTAGTACGGTGTGTCTTGCCGGTCTTGTAATCATAACAATTCAGCCTGCCGATCATCGGCTCATAATGGAGATCACGGGTTGAGACGTGAACGTTATTGGCTGGATTGCGTGCGTAAACCGTAAAGGATGAAGGCGCACGCTTGAGGGCTTCTTCCACAACATACCCGGGAATGCGGCAGCGCATAGTTTCATGATTGACAACAGCACCAGCCTGTTTTAAAAGATTACGGGCAGTTTCGGATTTAACCAAAACGCCCGTATTCCACAGGATCTCCAGCGCTGCCTGGTGGATCTGATAAATCTGTTCATCGGAAAGGACTTTCAATTCTGGTTTAAAAAACATTGATCAAATACCTCCTGCAAAAGTATGGAAACTACGAAATTCCAGAACTTGCTAGAACAAAAAGCTGCATCCAAAACTAAAATAACGGATGTGGAAGTGGGAGCTTCCTGGCCGGGTCGTCTACTCCGGTTCCTTGCATTTCACTCAAATTCTTTTCGATCCGTTCTTTTTCCTGAAGAATATCAAATAGACGTTCGCCAACTTCGACAATATGCTTGCGGATTACGCTTCGTGCCAGTGAGACATCCCGTTTTTCCAGGGCTTCAATAATTACCAGGTGCGAATTTGCCGCCTCTTCCAAAGTTGAAAAAACGGCATACATCGCTTTGGTAGCCTGGATGAAAAGGTGGGTTTGCCCGCTCAGCCTTTCCAGGGTATCAATCAGCATCTGATGTTTCGACATGGCATATAGGGCGAGATGGAATTGCAGGTCTGTTTCAACCAGCAAATTGACATCGCCTGCCTGGGCATATCGCATCATCATTTCAGATATTTCGCGTAGATTTGCCAATTCATCAACACTAGCTCGGAGGACAGCCAGTTCGATTGCGTACTCTTCGAGTAATGAGCGCAGGGTGTACAACTCATTTATCCTTTCGGAGGTCAATGAGCGCACAAATGTGCCCTTGTATGGGATATTTACCAGAATACCAGAATTCTCAAGTTCCCGGATCACTTCGCGGACCAAACCGCGGCTTACCCCCAGCCATTCTGCGAGTTCGAGTTCGGTTACTTTTTGCCCATCCACCAGCTCGCCTTTGATGATAGCCTGCTTCATCCGCTCAATTACAGCATCGCGAAGAGACAGGCGTTTAAACTCGCCAGACGAGCCATTGAATTTCCTTTTGAGGGGGACGGGTTGTGCACCCAGCTTCATTATTTTGGCCGATTCAACCAGATTTGTAGATTTTCGTCGTCCATAGCTTTGTCATATTGTATTACAATTCTACAATATTGAAATGAAAAATACAAGTACCCAGTTTTAACGATCTTGTCATGTTTCTCAGGATAGATTAATCTGTGCTTGATACAATTTCCTTCGAAGCAAGGAACTTTTCCTGTGATAAGCAGGTAAAATAGCAATACTTATTTATTGAGGAGTCGATTGTGGAAACGTTAGAGATAACTGTCATCAATAAAGTAGGACTGCATGCTCGCCCAGCTGCTGCTTTTGTTAAAAAGGCGCAGGTTTTTAAATCTCAGATAAGTATTGAGAACCTCACAAAAAAGACAGAAGCTGTAAATGCTAAATCCTTCGTAAAATTGCTCTCCATTGCAGTAGATAGGGATAACCTGGTCCGCATTACTGCTGAAGGGGAAGATGAACTTCAAGCAATTGAAAGCTTGAAGGAACTGTTTAATAACAATTTCGGCGAGCCTGTCGGAGAGTAAGCAATGAAATCATATCAAGGTGTGGGTATTTCCGCTGGTATTGCAATCGGTCCTGTGTTTCGCTATGAAACAGAAACCATCGTAGTCCAACCTGAAGAATCAAGCGACCCAGATGTTGAGAATAAACGCCTTGAAGATGCACTGCAAAAGGCAACCCGCGAACTGGAAGAAATCCTTGAAAAAGCCCGCAAAGACCTGGCTACCGGGTCGAATGAAGCGGAAATCTTTGATGCACACCTGATGCTGCTGAGTGATCCTGACCTGCTGGATCAAGTGAAAGAAAATATCTATCAGCATAGTTTTACAGCCGAATATGCCTGGTATAAAGCAACCGAATATTATGCCGAACTGATAGGCGCAATGGATTCTGAGTATCTCGCTGCTCGCAGTGCAGATATTAAAGATGTTGCACAGCGTGTCCTGCGCCACCTTGTTGGCGATAGTGACGCTGCCTGCCGTTTGATCACAATTCCTTCTGTAGTGGTAGCAAAAGACCTTACGCCTTCAGATACTGTCTCGTTCGATAAAAGTAAAGTTCTGGGCTTCTGCACGATTTCAGGCGGACCGACCAGCCACGTGGCTATTCTTTCCAAAGCACTTGGAATTCCTGCAGTTGTTGGCATTGGTCCCTGGATGGACGAACTGACGGCAGGCAGAGAAGTTGTCGTGGACGGGTTCTCGGGAAAAATGATCCTTGATCCTGACCAGGCTACCATCAAAAAGTACAAACAAACCGCCAGCCTGTATGAAGAGAGCTTCAAGAAAGCGCTGGAATCAACAAAAGAACATGCCATCACAAAAGATGGCCGCAGGGTTGAAGTTGTTGCGAATATTGGCGGGGTAGAAGATGCTAAAACCGCAGTAGAGTTTGGCGCAGAAGGCGTTGGTTTATTGCGCACTGAATTTATCTTCCTTGAACGTGAAACTGCACCGACCGAAGAAGAACAAGTTCAGGTTTACAAGGATATTTTTGCTCAATTCGGCAGCAACCCGGTGGTAACCCGAACCCTGGATATTGGCGGTGACAAGCCGGCCAATTACCTGAAGATCCCCGAGGAAATGAACCCATTCCTGGGTTTACGCGGAACCCGGCTTGCCCTGGCACGGCCGGAGGTTTTCCATACCCAGCTGAGGGCTTTAATGCGGGCTGGTATTGGCTGCAACCTGAAAGTCATGTTCCCGATGGTGGGTACTGTCCAGGAAGTCCGCGATGTAATGTCCCATGTCAACCAGGTAAAAAAAGACCTGGCAACCGAAGGTGTGCCTTTTAAAGAGAACATCGAATGGGGTATCATGATCGAAATCCCGGCTGCCGCAGTAATGGCTGATGCGCTGGCCAAAGAAGTGGATTTCTTCAGCATTGGCACGAATGACCTTTCACAATATACCCTGGCCGCTGACCGGGGCAACACCAATGTAGTCGGTGTCGCAGATGCATTCGATCCATCTGTCCTGCGGCTGATAAAAATGGTTGTTGAAGCAGCCCATGCCAATAAAAAATGGGTTGGCCTTTGCGGCGAACTGGCTGGCGACGGGATGGCAACCCCAGTTCTGCTTGGTATTGGTATCGATGAATTCAGCATGAATCCAAGGGCAATCCCGCTGGTTAAACAATCAATCCGCCGGTTCAGCATGGCTACTGCACGTGAAATTGCTGATCATGCCCTTGGATTGGCTACAACCGCTGATGTCCGTTACTATCTGAAGAGCTTTCTCTAATCCAGGTGAAAAATGGGTGCATTCACAATTATCTTTGTTTCAAAAGACTTTGATCAGGCTGTTCAATTCTATGGCAGCAAATTGCAATTTCCCATCCTCAACCAGTGGGACAGGGGACCAGGGAACCAAGGTTGCGTGTTTCGCATAGGTGATGGTCAATTGGAAATTCTAGCTTTAAAGCCTAGCGCAGAATATAAACAGCCGGCTAATTTCGAGATTTCCAGTGAAGTGGAAGACGCAGACCAGTTTTATACCTATGTAAAATCAGCTGGAGTTCCCATCCGGGGTGAGATCGCCGATAAGCCCTGGGGGGCGAGGGCATTTTCAGTAACAGATCCAGACGGGATCAAGTTGATCTTTTCATCAAAAATAAAGTAATCCTGTTTTAGCAACCTTAATAAAAACCAGGTTGTATTGACAAAGAGTGAAATATTAACTAAAATTAAGTTTACGTATAACTGGTAATTACCAGTTAAATGCTGGCAAAACGAGTAGATTTGTGATTATTGACAAAAATTCTCAAATTCCGCTCCATACCCAACTGGCAGCAATCTTAAAAGCCCAGATAGCTGCGGGTGTTTTTGCCCCTAATACCAGCCTGCCTTCAGAGAGAGAAATGTGCGAGCAGTACAATATTAGCAGGACCACTGTGCGTGAAGCAATACACCAGATTGAAAAAGAAGGGTCGGTCGAAAAAATTGCTGGTAAAGGGATCTATGTCACAGAACCCCAACAGAAAATGGCTATCCATGTTTCACTCAAAGGTTTTACATCTGATGTGAAAAGGGAAGGCGGCTTTCCTTCAAGCAACCTTGTCAGCGCCAATGTTATTACGATTTTACCCAGGGAAATCATTGAGAATATGAACCTGGAGAAAAATGATGAAGTGGTGAAGATAATCCGTTTACGGTGCAACAATGGAATTCCTGTTGCGTTGCATACGGTTTATTTAAACCACCGACTTTGCCCGGGAATTCTTGACCATAACCTTTCACAGGTTTCGTTGTTTAACGTATTATCGGATCAGTATGGGATCAACCTCACTAAGGCACAAGAGCAAATCTATGCTGGGCTTGCCAACCAGGAGGAGTTAAAAATGCTCTCACTGGCGTACCCTGCTGCCGTTTTGAGAAGCGAGCGGACCACGTATACTGAAACGGGTGAAGTCATCGAATTCTCGCTGGCGACTTATTGCGGCGAATCATACCGGATGATTGTTGATCTGGATGCACAAAACTCAATTAAATAAGGACTACAAATGATAAATGTTGTTTTAGTTTCACATGGAGACCTGAGCGCCCAATTAATCAAATCTGCTGCTATGATTGCAGGTGAAGCTGAAGGCGTGTATTCCGTCTCTCTTTACCCGGGTGAAACCCCAGAAGAGTTTGAAAGGAAACTGAATGAAGTGCTGGACAAGATCGGTGACGAAGAAACGTTTATCCTGATGGATATCTTTAGCGGTACACCGTACAACGTATCAGCCAGGCAGGTTTTGCGCGATAATGTTCAATGCGTAACTGGCGCAAATCTGCCTATGCTTATAGAATTATTGATGACCAGAGATTACAGTACCCTGTCTGAATTAGCAGAGCAAATCACGCAATCTGGTCAAGAATCAATTAAAAATTTAAAACCAATGTTTAAGCCGTAAACTTCAGGTACAACAGCGGAATTCATTTTGCTGATGACAAACGATATGATTGGAGGTGATTACTATTAGCGACTTTGGTTTGGTAAGGATTGATGACCGGTTGATCCATGGTCAGGTAGTTGCAGTTTGGTGCAAGCATAAGAATTTTAAGCGCATCATTATTCTGGATGATGGGGTTGCAAAAGACTCTTTCATGCAGCAGGTATTGCGGCTGGCTGCACCTCCTGGAATCCAGGTTGAAGCCATGGAAGTTGAAGCGAACATTGAACTGTTGAATGCGCTTCCAAACAAAGAAAGTGTTATGCTTTTGATGAAAACCCCCCTGACAGCCAAACGGCTGTTTGATGCCGGCTTGCGGTTTTCCGAATTGAATATCGGAGGCATGGGGATAATGCAAGGACGCAAGAATGTTTACCGTAACATTTCCATGTCCGATGAAGAGAAAAGCATGCTGAAGGAATTAAGTGATAAAGGGGTGAAGATCGCCCTGTATATCCTTCCGAATGATAAATCCAAACCATTTACGGATTTAGTATAGCTGCTTTTTCTATGAAGCTAAGGAGGTGCATCAAGACAAATTTTTTTCAAGTTCGAATGCCACTGTCTGCTTTTCAAATTATAAAAAATAAGGAGAGAGCTCGAAATGAAAAATAACAAGAAACAAATCGGGATTGCCATGATTATCAGCCTGGCGCTGATGATTGTGGGCTTTGCATTTGTCAAAGCATCCCCAAGTGCCCAGGAAGAAGCCCCCAAGGTTTCTGTGCTTATGGCAGCCATCATTGCAATTTTCTACTACCTGGCACAGTCTCCCTGGTACGCTAACCTGGGCTTTGCTGTGTTCCAGCGTCCTTTGATGGCTGGCCTGGTGGTTGGCCTGATCATGGGCCGCCCGGCAGAAGGTGTAGCCATGGGCGCCAGCATCAACGTCCTTTACCTGGGCTGGATCTCCGCCGGCGGTTCATTACCTGGCGATCCTGCTATGGCCGGTTACTTAGGTACCGCCATCGCCCTCGGTGCAGGTTTGGATGTCCAGGGTGCCCTCGCCATTGCAGCTCCTCTGGGTCTGCTCGGTACGATCACCTGGTCAGTGCGTATGTCCACCTGCGCGATCTTTGCACACAAGGCCGATGCGGAAGCCGAAAAAGGTAACATCTGGGGTGTGGCACGTGCCAACTACGTGTACTCGCAGATATTCCTGTTCTTCCTGTATGCTGTCCCGGTTTTCCTGGCTGCATATTTTGGCGCTCCTGCAGTTGCGGCAGCTCTTAATTGGATCGGTGCGAATGCGGGTTGGGTTATCAGCGGCCTGTTTGTTGCCAGCGGTATGCTCGCTGCACTTGGTATCGCGCTCAACCTCAAATTCTTGCTCCAGGGTGATGTCTGGCCGTACTTCTTTGTTGGTTTCGTTGTCACCTCCATGATGACCGGTGGTGTCAACCTCCTCATGTTCGCAGTTATTGGCGCCGCTATGGCATTCATGCATGTCCTCTTCACCACCAAGAAGGAGGAGGGAGAAGCTGCACCTGCATTTGACGCTTCAGCTGCAAAGAAGACACCTGGTCTGCTTACCAGGCGGGATGTATTTAATTCCTGGTGGCGCTGGCTGTTCTTCTCACATGCAAACTACAACTGGGAACGTATGCAGGGTACAGGTTTTGCCCATGCTATGACACCCATCATTGAGAAACTGTACAAATCCAAAGAAGATATCGTTGCTGCTCTCAAACGCCATCTGATTTTCTTCAACACTCAACCTGATTTTGGTGGTGTGATCTTCGGTATCGTTATCGCGATGGAAGAAGAACGTGCAGCCGGAGCTGACATTTCTGATGAAGCAATCAACGGCGTAAAAGTTGGTCTGATGGGTCCGTTTGCCGGTATCGGCGACAGCATCCAGCAAGGCATCATCATCCCGATCGCTATTGCCCTAGGTATGAGCATCGCCACTGGCGGCCAGATCGGTGTTGCTACCCGCGGCTCCGCACTTGGTCCAATTGTGTTCCTCCTGATCATGATGGCATGGTCATGGGGCTTCGGCTGGTGGATTTATTACCTGGGCTATCGCCAGGGACAGACTGCTGTTACCAGCCTGTTAGCCAGCAATGCGCTCAACAAGCTGATCACCGGCGCCAGCGTTCTCGGTAACTTCATCATGGGCGCCCTGGCTGTGTCGTTCATCAGCGTTTCCACCCCGGTTGTCTTCTCCATTGGTGGAAACAACTTCAATATTCAGCAGGTACTGAACCAAATCATGCCGAACATTCTTGAGCTTGCCCTGGTTCTGCTAATCTGGTGGCTGCTGAAGAAGAAGAACGTCTCCCCGACCGTCATCATGGTTGTCCTGATTGTTGTCGGTATCCTCGGTGCAGTCCCGATCTTCTGGGGCCTCGACGGTGCCGGCCAGGCAATCCGTGTAGGGTTGTTAGGGTAAACACTGGAAAGCTTGTTCATTAAGTGTTAGAATGAAAGAAAGGCCCAGCTGGCCATACAGGTTGGGCCTTTCTTTACGCCTGATGGCGAAAATTAAAGTTTGATGAGAGTTGAAAGGAGTAATACAATGGATTTACGAGCACATAGATGGAATAGAATTTTTAGACCCGATGGCAAAACCGTAATTTTTGCCATGGACCATGCTGGCGCTTTTGGCATGATGGAAGGCATTGAGAAGCCGGGTGAAGTGGTCAAGCGTGTAGCCGATGGCGGCGCAGATGCAATTCTGACAACTTTCGGTATAGCCAAGAACTTCGGCAAAGAGATTGGTAAAATGGGTCTCGTACTGCGTTGTGATGGCGGCACCTCCAAGCTCGGCGCTCCCGCAGCCGGCAGCCTGACAGTCAATGCGTATGACGCATTGCGTGTTGGCGCTGACGCAGTGGGCGTGATGGGCCTCCCCGGATCAAAATTCGAAGACACCCAGCTGCCTTATCTGGCTGAGTTGATCTCCCAGTGCACCGAATGGAACATCCCTGTGATGGCCGAAGCACTGCCCGGCGGTTTTGAAAACCCCAAAGATATGTGGACCCCCGAGAACCTTGGGCATGCCAATCGTATTTGTGCCGAAATGGGCGTTGACTTCTTGAAAACTACATTCAAGGGTGTTGCTGAAGCATCGATCAGAAACATTATGGACCAGCTTTACATTCCTGTAGTCGTTCTAGGCGGTGGTAAGAGTGATGATCCCCGCGATCTGCTCAGCGACATCCACAATTCCATCCACGCAGGCGCCAATGGCGTGGCAGTCGGCAGGAACATTTATCAATACAAGCAACCTGAGAAGATCACTGCAGCTATTGTTGCCATTGTTCACGGCAATGCCACTGTTGATGAAGCAGCCAAACTCCTGAAATAGAAAGCACAAAAGAAACGAGGCATTAACAATGGCTACCTACAAACGTACTGTATTTACTGGACCTGGTCAGATCCGTTTTGATGATGTTGAAATTCCGGAACCCGGTCCAACTCAGGCTTTGGTAAAAGTAAAATCCTGTGCCATCTGCACTTGGGAACAGCGCATGTACACCGGCGAAGAAAATTTTTACCCGATCTCTGGTGGCCATGAAGTTTCCGGCGAGCTGGTATCAGTCGGGAAATACGTTCACACAGATGCCAAGATCGGCGATAAAGTTGTCGCTGCAACCTTGAACCGCTGTGGTTACTGCGAATCCTGCCGTAAAGGGTTGGACAGCAATTGCGACAATTCCTTTAAACCCTTGCGCCAGGTCGATGTTGCAGGCCCTTCAGGTCTGTCAGAATACTGCCTGATCGATGATTACATGATCTACAAAGGCAGCAATGATGTCTCCTACGACGAACTTGCCCTGACCGAACCGCTGGCTTGTGTCATCCGCAGTATTACCAAAGCAAAAGTCCGCTTTGCTGAAAACGTTGTTGTTGTCGGCGCGGGCATTATGGGCTTATTGCACCTCACGGTAGCAAAGAAAACTGGCGCACGCGTTATCGTCAGCGAACCCAATCCAGAGCGTGCCAAATTCGCCCTGCAATTAGGCGCTGATGCAGTTATTGACCCCACCAAAGAACCTTTTACCGACCAGGTCAAAGGCCTGACCAACGGCAGAGGTGCTGATGCCATCTTCTGTGCTGTCAGCATTGCCGGTGCGGTCGAAACTGCAGTGGATGCAGCTGCCAAAGGCGGCCGTGTGATGGTTTATGCCAGCATTCATCCGCGCGGCACCAAGATCTCGGTTGATCCGAACATCTTCCATGGTAAGGAAGTCACCTTGACCGGTACCGTCAGCCAAAGCCGGCAGGATCTGCTGGAGTCCATCCGCATGATCTCGCTGGGATTGGTCGACCTGAAACCCTTCATTTCCAAGGTGTACCCATTCCTGCAGCTCGAAGATGCCATCAAGGCAGCTTTGAGACCAGATACCTACCGCGTTTTGGTCAACATGTAATTGAGGATTTGAAGATAAAACCGCAGGTCGTTTGATCTGCGGTTTTTTCGTTTATGATTAAGTAGGGTGTCATTCTTCGATTGCGTTCCAGTAACCCTCATCCAGTTCGTTGTCTGACAAATGGGCATACCGCTGCGTAACCGCAATGTTTTTATGCCTGGCAAGCTCCTGAGCGAGCTTTAGGTTGCCGGAAGCCTGTAAAACACGGGTGACGAAGTAATGCCGGAAGGAGTGGGGGGTGATCCTGCCGACTGATTCTTCTCCCAGAAATTCAGCAACCCGCTGGTTGACAATATTGCGGCCTGTAGCAGTTGTAATCGGTTTTACTTTTTTTCCGGCACCAGGATCATGACGGGCAAAGAGGGGGAGGGAGCTTAATGGTCTTCCGCTGGCGCCATCCA